>ULWT01021415.1_pt1 | contig 37366 bp, 44 predicted proteins | sample 1960611 | NCBI WGS metagenome assembly ULWT01 (sample SAMEA4835819, study PRJEB28245) | human gut metagenome | biome: gut microbiome; material: fecal sample | place: Denmark | collected 2008
TTACTGAACGCTCGTAAGGTTCTCTTCCACTTAATTTGAAACAGAATTATAATTCAGATGAGAATAACACTATAGGTAGATCTCACATGTACTCAAATGAAACCATTAATCCAAAACACCATGTACCCAGATCAACCAATAACAATCAAATAAAAAATTAAAGAGCTTGTATGAAGCGTAAGCGAATACAAGCGTAATAGTCTGTCTTATTAAGTTATATATCTTCTTTCAGTTCGGCAAAGTGGGTTCAGACCTACTTTACTGAACGCTCGTAAGGTTCTCTTCCACTTAATTTGAAATGGGGAAGAAATAAATATCACCTATAAAGGAGGAATTTTTATTGCAACAGAGAACAGAATACTTTACTCGTTTTCCAAATAACTATATTCAAGGAAACATTAAAACTAAATATGGAGTTAGTCGTAAATTCTATATTACTTACATCCTTATTGATAAATATAGGTCTTACGAAGACTATAGTTGGATTACTCTTAGAAAAGTTCTAAATTTCTACGGATACAAGACATACAAACGCAGACCGAAAGCTGTTCAAGAAATTCTTGATGTACTGGAATATATGATTAACAACAAAATGATTGAAGTTCAACAGGATCTTGACACGCTTGGATATGATACTGGAATTGAAATTAAGATCATTCCTGAAAATTTTGATGCTGTTGATAAGTTCTCAAAAATCACATCTTCTCAGCTTGATTTTATTATGATGAATGAATCTAGTATTAATAAAGAGAATATATTAATGGCTTTTCTTTATATTAATTCGTATATTTTCATTCGTCCCAAAAATAAAGATAATGAAGAAACTATGTATAACCCTGAAACTAAACCAGAAGCTTTTTGGCGAAGTATAGAATCTATGTCAAAAGAACTCTCTATGTCAAAAGATACCATTGATCAATGTATTCAATATCTCACATCTTCTATTGGCGACAAAGAACCACTTCTAATCAAAAAAGAAGTTGGTAGTGTTCAACCTAATCCAAAGAAACCACCACAAAATGTACCAAATGTATATGTACTTAATAAAGAAGGATATGAGCAAGAAATTGAATGGGCTATTGCTAAGATGTTGGAAATCTATAATGTAGACTCATTTGGAGAAATCAAAAACGGCAATAAGTCGTAAATAAAACAGAGAATAAACATATGTAACAAATTAACGCAGCACTCAAAGGAGTTGATTGCAATGAATAAATTCTTAAACAGAAAAGGAGAACTAATTAATGAACAGAACCATAACAATTACATCAAAGAACCATAAATACCAGAATACATATGGGGGAAATATTTGTATATCAGATTTTTGCACCGATTATGAAGGCAGTCGAAATATTGCTGAACGTATTGCGTCTGATTGGCGATTTGATAAGGCATGTGCAAGAAACAGAGTTGTATTAGATGCTTACAAGGAGGGACATGAATAATGGCAGATAAAAATATGACAGTTTCAATTGAAGAACAGGAAATTTGTATTAATGCAATGCGTGATGAGAAATTCGCAACAATTTATGCTTCAGATTCTACATATATTACTAAATTGGATAGATTGTGCAAGGAAAGTCCTGATATGTACTCTCTCATCCAAGATACTGGTAGAGGTAAGAAATATTTATTAAAGGATAAAACATTAATCAGTTTTAGAGCAAAGAAACGTGAACTTACAGATGAACAGAAGAAACAGGCGGCTGAACGTATGAGAAAATATCAAGCTAGTAAATCTAACTGAGATACCCTTTCTAGCCAGAATTTCTAATGTACACCATTGTACAGAAAATTCTACGCCATTCGGTGAACAAATACCCATCTAAAAATTGTAACTTAAAAATTTAAGCATCTGTATTAAAGGAGAATGAAACAACTATATGTGTAGTATATGTGGAAGATATGACGGTCTGCATGATTATCGTTGTCCTTATTACTCTCCACCTCGTCCAAAGTATCTATGCTGTTATTGTGGCGAAGGTATTTATCAAGGTGAACGCTATCTTGATAATGAAAACGGAGAATATATGCATGAGGACTGTACTGGATGTTTAGGGACAGGTCAGATAATTAATTGGCTTGGATTCAATTATAAAGAAATGGAGGATCATGATGAATAAAATTGTAAATAAACTAAAAGATAAATTACCTCAGTTTTGCAACACACAAGATTTCTGGTATGTGAAATTTAAGGATAAACAGCATTATATTGATAAAAAGAGATTTCATAAAAAGTTAATATATAAATTCCTAACATTTATATCAATTGCTTTCATTTTTGTTTTCGCAATCATGGTTGACAATTTATGTATTAGAACAATAGGATTGATAATTTCTGTTGATACATTTGGAATTGTAGCTTTCAACGAAGGAAAATCTAAAAGTGAGTAAATAGAAATTTCATTTGGAGAATATATAAGTGGAGGTAAATTTATATGAATAAATATAGTAAAGAAGAATTGGAGTCAATGGCTGACTTAATTACAGATTACATTTCTAAAAGAAAATGTAAGAACGATTTAATTGGTAACGATTATGACTGTGTTAATTGTGGAAATATTGAGGAATGTTTCATGGAAAGTAAATTCACGTTGCAATAGTGAATGGAATGAAGATGAATTTTGGGAACAAATTTGACTAAGGTGGTGATGTTATAATAAATGAGTGAATATGGAATTAAAATAAAGAATATTGAAGCAAGCACCCTTTATGAGTATAATAATGGTGTCAGAGATCATTATGAGTATAAAGATGCGATGTTTACCAATAGCCTTTTTAGTGACTTTTTAAATGAAAATGGATTAAAGGTATGGAAAGAAGAATCTACACGAGATTTAATTTGTTTGGAATTTAATTTTGGTTCTCGTTCTTACGATGAAGAGATTTCACATTTACAAAAAGTCGCAAGAGATGCGAGAACTGAATATAAGCTTGCAAAATCATATGGCTATAATAGTCAGATTCAAAAGAAAAGGAACAAACGTAAAAAACTTTCACAATTATTTCAGGAAGCAAATAAGAACAAAGACAAATATCACAAACACACAAAAGAAGAAATAAGAACATTGTTTTATAATGAAGGTGTAAATGTTGAATATATTACCAGAAAGAAAAACGGTGATATCATAAAACGAGAAACTATTCATTACAAAATGCTTTACAGAAGTACAGGAAAAGCAAAAAAAGGCTCGTGTATGTTTATATGTGATCGCCTTTATAAAAAAGCAATTAAATTTTTGTATATGGGCATTCGACTTCCTAAAAGGAATTCTCCTACAGTCGAAATTAGTGCTTATGCTCCTCTCATATCCAGTGCCGTCGTTGGTAAAGTCAAAATTAATCCCAAGAATATTTTAATATTAAAAGATGTGGATAGATCATTTTTTACTAAAGTAGTTAGTATTGAGACAGATGAAAACAAACATTGCTATGCAAAACACATTGATAATTACGAGTTGAAGAACACGATGTTTGACGGACAGGCGTTAATTGATTCTAGTATCTTCCCAAGTTGGGGAAATGGATATATATTATTACGACATCATTTTTGTAAAATGGCAGCTTTTAGCACAAATATCCAGCAATTTTTCAAAGACTATTTTGGAGAGAATTACTATTCTGCTACTGTAAAAGATATGTTTGGAGTAGAACATTTTGTTAAGGATATTGAATTGATCACAACTGACAATGCTATGAAATGGTTGAAATTTGATAAGTCGTATGAATATTGGTGTGATCGAGTTTATGAAAACGGCTGTATGTTTGGTATTGTGAAAACTGCACATGAAAGTAAACTTGGAGAAGTTCAGAGAATGAGCTACCAAATGGTAAACTCTCTTGATGAAAAAATAATGCCAAATGTTGTAAAGGAAAGTGTTGAGTATATCAATAAACTCAAACAAGACAATTCTGAGTTTTTGAAATATCTTGAGAAGAATAAAAACTTTTCAAATGATTACGAAGTTTTAATTGCTTTGTGTAATCAAAATCCAGATTTTGTAAGGAGTTCATATTTTCGTGACAGAAAAAAAGCTATTATTAAAGGATATGTGTTAAATATGAAAAGTGGACGTATTATTCAAAATGCTGAAAATTTAGTAATAGTTGGATCTCCATATGCAATGCTTTTATATGCTGCCACAGGAAATGAGTCTGACGTTGATAATGATGACACATTTTTTGCTGAAAGCAATACAATTCAATGTTACACTGAAAGATTTAATAGTGGTGAATATCTAGCTTTCTTTAGAAGTCCTTTTAATAGTAAAAACAATCTTACATATCTTCACAATATATACCATAAAAATCTTGAAAAATATTTTAACCTTGGAAAACAGTGCGTTGCAGTAAATATGAATGGTACAGATTTTCAGGATAGAAACAATGGAAGTGATCAAGATTCCGATAGTGGGTATACAACAAATCAATGTGATATTGTAGAACATGCGAGAAAATGCTATCAAAATTATCCTACCATCAAAAATAACATTCCAAAAGAGAAAAATATATATGGTAAATCAATGGACGATTATGCTGGAATTGACAATAATTTAGCAAAATCTCAGTTGGATATTGGCGAATCAAGCAACTTAGCTCAAATAGCTCAAACATATGCATGTAATTTTGATGACCAAAAGTATGTTGACTATGTATGTATATTAAGTGTTTTGGCTCAAGTCGCTATTGATAACGCAAAGAGAAGATTCGACATCGACTTAACTGGTGAAATCAAAAGAATAAAAGATGATATGGATATTAAAACAAATCTTTATCCTTCGTTTTGGAAAATAATCAAAAGAGGTTTTAATGAAAAATACATAAACGAAAGTTTAAAATGTCCTATGAATTACTTATACGATTTGGATTTAATGAAGTTTCATAATACAGATACAACTCTGCCAATGAGTCATTTTTTTGTTAAATATGAAATGAAAAGTAATATTCGTACTTGTAGAAAGGTTGAGGAAATTATAGCAAAATATTCATTAAAATTATATGAAATAAACGATGATGCAGAGAATGATGATTATTTATTGCTTAGAAAAGATTTTGATGACATGATTTATGAAGTGAAATCAATTAAAATATCTAAGAATTATCTTGGGTTGTTTTCTTGGATGATTGATCGTTGTTTTAAAATTCTTCCTGGTTCAATTCGAAATCAAAAATCAATATCTTCTGTCCTTAATAAAAATAAATCATTGTTAATGAAGGTATTATACAGTATAAATTCATCAAATTTGCTAAAATGTTTTTCAAAAAACTGTTAAAAATGCACAGTTTTTGTACAGACTTAATTGCTTTAGTGTTGCTAAAAGCTAGTAAAATCAACGGTTTCAACGATTGTAGTTAAGTGAACTTATGAGGAGAAAGTGGGCAATGAAGCTTTATCAATGTATAACAGTGTAAATTTGCGTGTACTTCGTACAATACCAACATAACTATCCTCTCCGCTTATATGCAAATGCGGAATAAAAGTATGCAACACGTGTTTTACTACAAAATAAAAGCCCTCTTGATTGAGGGCTGTGCCGAAAGGCTAACACAATGAAATCAGCTTTTCTTGGCTGATAAAACAGAGAATATATAATTGTCGAAAGACATTAGAACAACGTTCTATACGGACACAATATAACACAAATTAAATTCAGAACAGTGATTTAGATCTCGTATCATACTGAGGCAATAAAGTCCATAGAGACAATGTATGTGGTGCAAGCAGCCATAAATGCTAATTTTAATGTTAGGTTGGTAAACCTACGGATAATCAGCTTATTTGGGGAACTGATAAAATCTAAGAGATTCCATCGCTACTAATTCATTGGCGGTTCTGAACAATTCTAAAGTTCATTTCTAAGATTGGTACATATTCATATTGTACTCCTCTTCTTATAGATCGGTGGCTGTGCTACAGTTCCTGTGGTATGGTCACTGACAATTCTTAATCTCTTATAGCTCAGCTGGTAGAGCATCGCACTGTTAATGCGAAAGTCGTAAGTTCGAGTCTTACTGGGAGAGCTTTTCTACTTTTGTAGGACTGGTTGGTTTCGGATCAGGAGATGTTAAATCTCAAAAATAAGCATGGCGACATGTATAAAGTGGTTCTTATCGTATTATAAGGCTGCGACTGTGAAATACAGTTTAACGGAAAACACATAAAATCTACGCCCAACCTTCTATTCAAGGACAACTGTTGGCGAATATGGTTGATTGGTGGGTGTCTTGAAATAGGCACTGTAGTAACACAGAAATGTGGGTATGATTTGTGTACTATTGGTGGGAATATCGCAAGTATAACCGCTGATAGGATTTTGGTAATATCTCTTAAGTTGAAAAACAGGGATGGAATCAAAAAGCAAGGAGATCGCAATCCGAGCAGGATGGTGATGATTGGGCTGTACTCAAAAGGTACGGATGATCAAATGTACACCTCATCGTCCATAATAAGTACATACTTTTGAAAGAAATCAAATTATTTTAGGTAAATAATATTTAAAAGAAAATTACAAAACAGCAAAAGTGTGTGCGACCGCAAAGAGAAAAACAACTTATTCACCTGTAATATGGTGACATATAGCACTCGCAAGGTGTTATATGAGAAAGTACAAGTACGTGCAACTCTAATAGGCTGCAACCTATGAATCTCGCAAGGAAGAATGTGCAGAAAGAAAATCTATAATACTTTGTGGTAAGAGTTTGTCGATTATGTCAAAATCGGTGTTGTTGCTAACTACAAGCTAATCGCTTGTGTGATAAACTGTGTCCAACCACAGTAAGTGTTAGTGTATTGAGTCAAATATCTCAGCTCATATTAAGTAAGGATCTCATACTTCGGTATGGGATTTTTTATTTTGGGAATTAGTTCAGTTTGGTTAGAACGCCTGATTTGGGTTCAGGAGGTCGTGGGGTTCAAATCCTACATTTCCAACTACTATCCTACTTTGTAGGAAATAAATCAAGAAAGAAGTGAAAATTATTAAGTACATTTCAAAAAATGAAATTGAAAAATTATTATTCGAAGGTATAATTAGAAACACAAGACGAGGATATGTAGATCGCAGAGGCGAACATATTGGATATTACAAGACTTGTGGTGGAAAGCGTTACATCGAAGATAAGTATGTTAAGTAGGTTTTGCCTATGAAAAATCGAATTGAATATAAAGGTTTTTATATTGACAAGACTGAAAATGGCTATCGTATCTGTAGACAAGAAGATACAGAAAAGCATACTCATCTCTCGAATCTTAATCCGTCATATAGACTTATAGACAATGTGTTATCAAATAAAATTCCAACTCGTTGTGGATGTTATTATTTAGAATCACATATTCGTTTGAGTTATGATGAAAATTATATTAGAAATATTCGTGAATATATCAAAGTAAAACAGAATAAAACGAAACAAATGTATTTTAATCCTGGCAGAAAGCGTTCTGGTGGGAATTTTTAATTTTATGGAGGAAAAGGAAAATGGCAGCTAGTAAATTAAAGTTCACAAGAACAACTACAGACAAATTAACAGTAAAGGCAGGTACACTCTCAGAGGATTGTACTACTATTACATACACAGATGAGAATGATATGGAGCAGGAGGTAAAGGTAGCTGATCTGCTTACTTCATTTAAGAATCAGGTAATTGATTTTACTGTTGCATTAAAAACAGATGAGGAGCCGGATGTTTCGTCTGATGAAGAGTAATAGAGAGTAGGTGGACATTATAATCGACTTATATAGATTAGAAAATGAAACAGATTTTGAATGGAAATTGAGATGTTGTCTTGCGAAAAAGCGCAAGGAAACAGATATGGATTGGATTGAAATTCGAGATATGCTTGGATTGAACATTACACCAGATCAGCTTAGAAAACAGGCTGTTGGATATGAAGAGTATGATAATTATATTCACAACTGTGAGGGTGCATCTGAAAGAATTTTATGTGTGTCAGATGTTCATATTCCGTTTAATTTACCTATTGATATTTTTTCAGGTTATAAGGGAATTGTAGACACTTTAATAGTCAATGGTGATTTATTGGATTGTTTTTCATGTTCTGCATTTCCTAAAAAATTCAAAATAAATCTTGATGAAGAACTTGTTTTAGGAAGACAGTATATTATTGATTTAATCAATCTGACTACACCTAAAAAGGTAATGTTTGTGATGGGAAATCATGAATACCGTATGCAAAAATACTGTTCTGATAGATTATCAAATGAATTACTTGGCATCATTCCAACAGATCCGCTAGAAATGATTGTAGACGATGGATTCAAAGTTAATGATGAAAGAAATAAAACCCAGACACAATACTCTTCTATTCGTGAAGTGTTTGAAGATTCAAATATTGAAATCGTTTATGATAAAAAATGGTGGATAAAAGAGGGTAATGTAATTTTCTGTCACCCATTAAATTATTCATCTGGTATGTTAAAAACAACAGAAAAGGCAGTCAATTATTTCTTGCGTGTAGATCGCACATTTACTGGAATCGTAATGGCTCATACCCATAAAGTAGGAAGTTTTACTCAAGGTGGAATAAAAATGTATGAGCAAGGTTGTGTGTGTGATTTGGATAAGTTGGATTATAACAACGGTAAACTTATAATTCCAAATCAGAACGGGTTTATGTATCTTGCATTGGATTCAAATGGTGACATTATTGATTCCAAGACAAGAATTATTACTAATTTCATGACAAAGTAGACCAAGTACGAGTGACTTGGTTTTTATATTATGCATAAGTAACTATGAAAATTGGGCTAATTTTCTACTTTTAATTAGTCCGATTATATAGAAATTGTGATGTTGCTGTCACAATTGTATGTATCGGAGGGAGTGTACTCAAATGAAACACTACCCTCTTTTTGTATTAAAAAAATAAATAGTTGAGAAAAAAGGAGAAAATTAAAATGACAAAGAACGAGGTATTAAAGGCAGTAGTAAATAAAGTTGAGGGAGCTTCACAGAAGGACATCGCAGTTATTCTTGATGCTTTTGCTGATGTAATTACAGAGACATTAACAGCAAATCACGCAGAATCAGTTGCAGTTGGAAAACTTGGAAAGTTTAAGGTTAAGACAGTTCCAGAGCGTAGAGGAAAAATTATGATGGGTGATCGCAAGGGTGAGGAATATGTAACTCCACAGCATGATGAGATTTGCTTTAAGATGTCAAAGTCTGCAAAACAGCTCTAATTCTAAGGTGGTGAAAATATATTGAAAACATTTGGTTTTACAGATACAAATGATTTTGCTGAATTTTTAGCAGATACTTTTGACAAGCTGGATGTTTGTACAAGAGATTATGACGATGATTGTTCAGAAATTGTAGTTGTGGCTAAGTATGATGTGATGAAAGATGTTCTTAATTCTGTTATTAAAAATACGAATTTTAAACTTGCTTCTTGTAACGATTTGAATGATCCTTATTTGGACGGTTATGATGATGCATTTATTCTTAGTATTGATTCTGAAATGAATGTATGTGTTCGGGCTGCCAAGTATGAGGGAAGTGATACTTATATCAATATGGATGAGACAGACATTGTATTTATTCATGGAGATGTAAGTTCAGCTTTTGTCAAGGATAATAAAGATTCTGGATGCATTATTCATGAATTCAACATTGGTGAGGACGCTGAAGATGTAGACGATGATTGTGATGGTAATTGTAAGAATTGCAGTTGCAGTGACGTAAGTGATGATTCTCATAAGAATATTACATTTGATAAAGATGAAAACGGAAATATTCACGGATTTACTTCTGTTAAAAGTGATGTTAATGGATATGAAAAGCGTGAATTTTATTCTAGTAAGCCGATTGATTTAAGTGATTTTGACGAATATAATTCGGTTGGAAGATTATTTGATTTGCTTGATTTTATTTTTTAAATTTTTGGAGTGTGTGGTTTATACTGCACACTCTTTTTGTATCCTCTCATAGACCACTAAAGATGTGGGGCAGACTGTAAATCTGTCGTCTTCGGATCGGCTTGGAGCATTACCAAGTGGGAGGACTTTTCAATGTTTTTATATACGGATTGGGAGATGTTAAATCGGCAACGAACTTTATATGGAAACAGAGAATAAATATATGTGCTCATTATTGGTGTCATAGCTGATTGTGGGATTTATGGAATGGGACTGTCAGAAGTCATGAGCTGACAGAGTAGAGTCACCTACCTCTCTCCCATTCTATTTTTATGTATTAGAGTAGGTGAGAAAGTAGGAAAAATATGTCAGCAATTATAATGTTAAAGGTTGGAAATAAAGAAGTCCAATCTACTAAAGTAACTTATGAAGATTTAATTATTTTGTATAAGCAATTTATTGATACTTATGGTGAAGTACCAGTATATTCAAAATGTGATTCAAAACATAATATGCCACAAGGCAGAATTATAACTCGCGTATTAAAAGAAAACAATATTACTTATAATGATTTTATGCTACAGTTTGGTAAAGTATCTCATGTAAGAACAGAAAGCAAAGATTATGATTTATATGTTAAAAGATTTAAAGAAGTGAGTGATAAAATCGGTCATCCATTGTGCGGAAATGAGTTGATGAATAATAAATATGGATTACCAAATCCAACATGGTTTATAAAATATTGTCCAGACAAAAATGTAAAGACATATGATGATTTTGTACTTTGGTGTGGTTACGAAAGTAACAAACTTAAAAGAGAAAAAGAGGATATTATAAATACTCTTGTAAATCTCGAAAAGGAATTAGGTAGACCAATTTTACGAGAAGATATTTCACTTGAAAAAACTGGTTTCTCGATGATTGTATTGGTAAGAATGTTTGGCGGTCTTAATAAGGCTAAAGAAGAGATTGGTCTTATGCCAACGCCAACAGATAAACCTCTTTATCCATTTGAATATTACAGGGATACTATCACAGAGGCATTAAATAATCTATATGAAAAAACTGGTAGAAAATTTCTTACATGGCAAGATTTAGAAAGTAGTTTATATCATAAAAATAATATTGAACATAAGTCAATGACAAAAGCATTTAAGCGTGAAGGTTTAGATATATTTGCTTATATTAAAAGTCTTGGATTTGAAATGAATCCAAATAATTTTAGTTTTAAATACACGTTTGATGATGGTGAACGTGCTGTATCAACTATGGAATTTGATTTTTCTACATATATACGTTCTCTTGGATATGAATATAACAAATTATATTTTAGAGATGTAATGTATAAGACTTTTACCAATAGTGATAAGAAACGAAAAACAAATTGTGATTACTGTATGCTTTTGCCTAATGGTAAAAAGTTATATGTTGAAATTGCAGGTGTTATACCTAACGACACGGCAGATTGGAGACATTATGAATACAAGTACAAACATCATCAAGAGTATCAACAGAAAATGTTATACAAAGAAAAAATACTTATAGAGAACAAATGTAATTATCTATTTCTGTTTTCATCTGAAATGAAAAATGGAAGTTATAAAGAAATATTGCAAAATAAAATAAATGAGATTTTACAAGAAGTAGCTTAGTTTACCACTATCCTACTTCTTTTTATTATGTGAAAGGAAGTGAGATTATTGAATGGTAAAATAGCAGATAAATTAGATCCAGTTACAGATGAGGAATGGGCAGAGGTTAATGAGTTTAATAGAAATATGGTTGAAGATTACCTCAGTAATCAGACTCATCTTTCACCACATAGTTTACATGCTTATAGATCTGCATTAAAAATATTCTTCGTATGGGTTAAAAATAATCTGAATAATAAAAACTGCATAGAAATTAGAAAGAAAGAATTTCTTCGCTATATGAATTTTCTTGCTAATCGTGGACTATCTGAAGCTGCAATTAAATTTAAAAAGTCTTCTGTCAGCGCATTAAATAAATTCATCGAGAATTTCTACGATGAGGACTATCCTATGTTTCGCAATTATGTAACTGCGGAGATGCAAGTGCCAAAAACAGGTAAGGTTTTCGCAAAAGAACCATTAACTCCTGATGAAATGGATCATTTATGTTCAGTATTAGCTGAACGTGAAGAATGGCAGAAATTAGCATATGTAAAGTTTACATATTCTACTGGATGCAGACATGCAGAGAGCTTACAGTTGCTCAAAGAGGTTGTTAATTATGAGCCTAAGAGAAAAATTGTAACAATTGTCGATGAGGATGGCAAAGAGCAAGAAGTAGAATCCGTATCTTATAAAACACATGAAATTCGCTGCAAGGGACGTAGTGCCGTTGGTAAGGTTAGAAAATTGCAGTTTGGACAAGATGTAATGGACGCATTAAAGAAATGGCTTGAAGTGCGTGGCGATGATGATTGCCCTTATATGTTTGTCGTAAAAACTAAAGATGGTTCAAAGGTACGACAGGTTGGATATAGTGCATTCAATGATTGGTGCATAAATGAATTTTCTGAAATTGTTGGCAGGAGAACGACTCCACATAATTTCCGGAGAAGTCGTGCAACCAATCTGGTATGTTATGACCATCGTGCATTGGAAACTGCACAGAAACTTTTGGGACACGAATCTTCCGAAACAACTCAGATGTATGTCATCCGTGAGGACACAGAAGATGCCGATGAAGCTTTCGTCTAAACATCAACAACTCAATCTTAACAAGAAAGCATAGTAACGTGATATTTGAGCCGAGAGATGACGACAATGTAGAGAATAATAAAATATAACAAAGCTGCTCACATCCAAAAGAAGTGAGGGCGGTCTGTCAATCCGTTGATAGATTTTTACAAGTGAGCTGTCACTGACCGATATGTGACATAAATATAAAGGTCGGTTTGCGAAATTATTGACCTTTGGAATGGTCTAAAACTTCCCACTGCTACTGCTCATTGGCGGTGTTATGGAAAGGTCTTGCCTTAGTAGACGATTAACATATTTTGGCATTTACTATTCATATAGCATTGTAAGTCCTAAAACGGTCAATATCAACCATAGAAGTAATCGTGCTTCTCTGCGTTAATGAGAACCATTAAATTCAAGTTTGTACTACAGTGTCTTTCGAGCTTGTGGTCTAAATATTAAAAACCAATGTCTATTAGGCTTTTATATGAAATGGAATTATCGCTAGTTTATTTTCTGAATTTTTGAGATAGACAATAGCGAATGACTACTGGGCGGTTTGACATCTGGAAAGACAGATAAATATGGAGTGTCACTATATAAGCGCAATATATTTTGGGTGACACAGGTAGTAATCTCCTTCTCGTGCGTTGGTTAGCAAGTAAATCTGATTAAAGTGATTTTGAAAAGCATGGATACCTAGTGTGTCTAATTTATAAACTGGATGTGTACAGTCCAATATCAGCTAGTTAGTGCTTTATGCTGATTATCATAGCGGAATGACGAGCAATGGAAGCTCACTTGGCTCATAACCAAGAGTATGCAGGTTCGAGTCCTGCTTCCGCAATTCAATGATTAAAAGGAAAATGAAAAAATAAAAGAAAGGAGTGTTTATAATGGCTTATTTACAGGTTACTGAAAACGACTTGGAAATTGGCGATGTATTAAGTATTACAAGTGATAATGGCAAAACTTTAAAGGCTTTACAGATGCTTATTGGAAATCAGACAAAAGCAAGTATGAGTATTGATTTTGATAACAATTGTCTTGTTTTTAAAGTAAACGATACAGATATGAATTTACCACAATTACAGTGTAATTTGTCAAAGTCTACCATTAAAAATATGATTTGTGGATTAAAAGAATTTTACAATTTATTAAGTGAGGAGGCAACAGAATAATGAAATTAGCACAGAAAACAGAAATTAACGAAGACGTAATCACAGTAAGTTTAAATGTTGAAGAATTGGGTGATAGCGTAAGAGATGCTGACACAGAGAAAAATCAGTTACATAATTTCGTAAGATATATCGAATATAGCCAGATTGACTTCTCTGGGAATTTGAAACTTTCAAATACAGGAATTCCTGTGATTGTTACTGATGAGCCAGACGGTTCTACTATTGAAAAGGTTACAATCTCTGATTTAGTAAATAAAAAGTACACTCTTGATGAAAACTTATCTATTACACTTTCTATTGATATAAATAAAATTCCTACTACTTCTCTTGGTACAGTGTTTAATACTCCTGAAAAGTTAGGACAGGCAATGGCAGTTCTTTTCTTGGAAAAAGTGAAAGCTGCAATCACAACAAAATTAACAGAAATTAGAGCATTAGCTAACGATTTTGAAGCGGAAACTTCTGTTGTATTATAATATATTATTAAGGAGTAGTGTTAAATTTTGAAAAAGAAAATTGATAGAGAATATGGTACTCAAGATAGAAAAGAGTCATTTCCTTTGGAGATGGCTCTTTTGTTATATGCACCTTTAGCTTAATTGGTAGAGCAACGATCTCCAAAATCGTCAGGTCTATGTTCAAATCGCAGAAGGTGTGCTAAGTGAAGTGAATTGCACTTTCATTGGAAATTTAATATTGAAAATTATGAGAAGTCATTTCGTATGAAGTGGCTTCTTTTTATGTTGGAATAAAAGGAGGTGGTCGTTAGTTTGGCTACGACAAAAGAAACACAGCCTACAAAATTAACGGCTGCACAATTAAAGAAAAAAGTTGAAACGCAAGAAGAAAAAATCAAGTCTCTAAAAGAAGGTGCTTGGTGTTACATGTGTGATACACATAAAGCAAGGGATAAATTTTATATGAGTACAGATCCTATGTGTAAAAGTGGTCTTACTCCTATTTGTAAAGATTGTGCTCGTAAAATAGCATTAAAAGTAGACAACAAGAATGTTGAGCATGAACCTGATAAAGAGTCTGTAAAACTTGCGTTAAAATATTTAAATAAGCCTTACCTTGACAGGATATGGGATTCAAGTATGCAGGAAATGGAAAACCTTGCTTCTGGGAGAGTTAAATCTAATATTTGGGTTGCATATATCCGTCAGATCTCAATGGGACAATATAATGGTATGACATATTTTGATTCTGATTTTTATAAAGTCAAAACAAATATATCAGAAGATAGTTTTGACAATTCTTTCGTAGAAAATGAAGATAGTTCAGATGAAGAAATAATGTCAGCTTATGAACAGAATAAAAAAGATGCTATAAGGCTATTAGGCTATGATCCATTTTCAAAAGAATCAACTGCTGAACAGCCTTTTTTATATGCAACACTTATTGGTTATTTGGATGCTGCTGAAGAAGCAAATGATGATAGAATGCGACTCTCCTCTATTATTGAAATTGTAAAAGGATTTAATCACATAGAGAAAATGAATGATATTATCGCAAAGCTTATGAATGACTACACAAATATTGAAGCAAATATATCTACCATTAAAAATCTCGAAGATACAAAAAGTAAAATTACTGCTTCTGTATTGAAACTTGCAGCAGATAATGGAATTTCGTTGAAGCATAGTGTTAATTCGACTAAGGGCGAAAACACATGGACTGGAAAAGTCCGTAAAATGAAAGAAATGAATTTACGAGATGCAGAAGTAAATTTATATGATGCGGAATACTCTGCTGGTCTAAAGCAAGTTGCAGATATCAGCAATGCTTCTATTTTAAAGCAGATTATGTTAGACGAAAATGATTCAGCAGATATGATTATTCAACAGAGAGAACTTATTACAAAATATAAGAGAATTGCTGATGAGTATGAAGAAAAAGCCCGTATTTTACTCAGAGAAAACATTGACTTAAAAGCTCTCGTAAAAGAAAACGGAATCAATATTGAGGAGGATTAGTTATGGCGTTTGAGACTACTGAATCTGGAATATTGATACCTAAAAATTATGAAATTTATGTCAAACCAACTGAATTTCAAATATCTGAAAGGAAGTTGGAAGGATATAAAAAATTAGCGGAAATAAAGCAATTTGGGATTAAATACCCGACAAAATTTATGAAAGAATTTATAGGAGTTGAGCTTCTTGATGCACAAGAATATACTTTTATGAATTCATGGACAAAACCATTTGTGTTATGGTTGGAAAGTCGTGCCGCAGGAAAGACGACATTACTTGCTTTATTTACCATAATAAAGGGACTTCTGTTCAACAACTACAGAACGTACATTTGTTCAGGAACAGCAGACCAGTCCCAAGAAACTTTTAAGAAGATCGAGGATATTGCATTAAAAAATATTGAATCAATGACTGGTCTTACAGATGTTTTTAAAAATGAAGTTGAAATATCGCAAGCAAACTCAAATGGATTTATCCACAATCCAATGGGATTTACATATAGGTTATATAATGGTAGCTTTGTAAAAACATTGAATAGTAATATTAATGCCAAAAGAGGTAAGAGGTGCGAGTGCGTCTGTTTTGATGAGGGCGGCTGGCTCTCAGAAGAAGAATTTAATGTTATTGGTGCATTTACAACTCTTGATTCAAATTTCAAACTTGGTGGAAATATTGATATATCTTCTCTTCCAAAGGAATTTCCACATCAGCTCTTATATGCTTCTTCTGCTTCTTCTATTGACACAGCTTTTTATCAAAAGTATCGTGATTTTTCCAAGAAAATGATGTTAGGTGATCCAAAATATTTTGTAGCAGATATTAACTGTGATGTTGTTATTAATGCTACTTTTCATGGCAAACCTTATGTTCCACTTTTGAATAGAGAAACTGTTGAGACAGAATTAAGAAATAATCCAGAAAAAGCTCAACGTGAGTATTATAACAAATTCACTCAAGACGGGAATGCGAATCAGATTATTAAAAGAGCTTTAATTGTTAGAAATTCTTATACTCGTCCACCTGTATTATGTAATGATACAAACGAAAGAACATTTGTTTTAGCATATGATCCAGCACGTTCAACCGATAATTCAATTTTAGGTATAGGTGAATTACTTTATAACGAGGAAGATGGATATACAATGGATATTGTAAATGTTGTATCCTTTTCCGATTTAGGTCTTAGACGAAAGACACCCATGATGACTCAAGACCAGATAAAAGAAATTAGGAAAATACTTCTTGATTATAACGGTGAAGCTTTGGACTATGACAATATCGAAATTTTCTTAGCCGATGCTGGTTCTGGTGGAGGTGGAAACTCTTGGGTTCGAGACAGTTTAATTGAAGATTGGAAAGATAAAAAAGGTAATGTTCACCATGGTTTATTGGATAAGGAATATAACAATGGTGATGTGTATGCTAAAAGATACCCTAATGCAGTTGAAAAACTGAAATTAATTGAACCATCAAAATATAAATCTGAAATGTTTGAGGCTTTAATAAAAATGGTTGAAGCAGACAAAATTCATTTCACAGAAAAATATGATAACAAAGGTTATCTCAATATTATGGAAGTTGATACCAAACTTATGAATGAATCGGAAGAAAAGATTCGTGCAGAATTAGACAAATTGGATTTGAGTATTGATGAATATGAAAATGAGCTGGAAGAAAGACTTTCATTGATTGAAGCTGCTAAAACGCAAGTATATAAATTAACACCTGATGAAGAAGTTGCATTAGTTCAGATTGATGCAATGAAAGAGGAAATTGTTAATATCTGTAGAAATAAGCGTGAAGGTGGTAAGGATTCATTCAAACTTCCTACGTATAAAGACGCTGATACAGGAGCTTCAGAAGCTACTATGCATGACGACCGTGCGTATGTCTTGGCTATGCTTGGATGGTATTTATCTGAAAAACGAATGGATCATATCAGAAACAAGAAACGTACAAACAACTTCGACATTACCAAAATGGTCGGTGTCTCAAAACGCCCTAAAAAATGGGGATTCTATAACTAAGGAAAGGAGGAAATCAGAAATATAAATGGCAACACAGAAAATAAATAATTCTGCAAAGAAATCAGTGCAGACAGAACCATCGCCAACTCGTAAAAATGAGCTGACTACTTCTACTCAGAAGTATGCACAGATGATTAACTTCCAGGAATTACAACGTATCTTACAGCAGAATATATCCAAAGGTACATCGAAGACATATACTCAATACACAAAAGAGAAACTTCAATCATACATAAAAAGTCCTCTTGCCAATATTGACAATCTTCGTGATATATCTGCTTTCTTATATCGTATCAGTCATAACTATAAAAAGATTATAGAATATTATGCTTACACTCCTATCTTTAGTTATAACGTATCTTACAATACTCCCGATTGGGCAAATCCCCCACAGGATGCATCTGAATATATTAAAGGATATCAAGAACTTTGTACCAGATTAGATAAAATGGATCTGAAAGAAATGGGTTCACAAATGATTGCCACTTGTTTAAGAGATGGTATCTATTGTGGATTTTGTTACGATGATGGAGATTCATTCTTTATACATCCACTTGATCCAAAATATTACAAAATCGGTTCTCGTGCAGAAAAAGATACATGGATCGTAAAATTCGATGCCTCTTATTTTGATTCTGGTAACAACAAGGATTTCTTATATGGTACTGGTAGCGAAACTGATTCAGAAGAAGGCTTATGGGATGATGTTTTTGTAGAAGGCTACGAAACATATAAATCAAAAGGTAATGACTATAAATGGTTTGAATTACCACCAGAGAAAACTATCTGTATTATATGTGGTGATGATCCAGTTGTACCACTGCCATACTTCTTACCCGTATTCGTATCACTCTTAGACTTGCTTGACTACGAAGCTCTTATTCGTTCTAAAACAGAACTTGAAAATTATGTTCTTCTCTTATCAAAAATCCCTATGAATAAAAACTCAGGCGAAGTAAATGACTTTGCCGTAGACCTTGAGATTGTACAGGCTACTCAAGCTGCGATTGATGAAGTATTACCAAGTCTTGTTGGTTCGGCATGGACTCCATGTGAAGTTGAAAAGATTGAGTTTGGTAATAAAAATCAGGTTGATGATACAAATGTATATTCACAGGCAATTAAGAATCTATTCTCTTCTCTTGGAATTTCAGAAATGATATTCAATGGTCAAAAATCTGGTTCGGTTGGTCTTAAACATTCTATTACAGTTGATATGACACTCCCTATGGAATTATTAAAAAGAATCGAAGCAAACATCCAGAGATATGTCAAATTAAATATCACAGAGGATTTTGATTTTTATTTTCATTATGTATCTGTATTTGACCTCGATTCGAAAATGTCACACAAAAAAGACAAAGCTACATTAGGTATTGACACTATGGATTATGCAACGCTTGATGGATCTTCTCCTTTAAGAGTAATAAATAATGCTTTTATGGTGAAATCATTGGGATTGTTAGAATATTTTACGCCACTTTCTTCTTCTTATACACAAAGCAACAAACAAGGTGGTGGTCAGACTAAGAATGATGATGATCTTTCAGATGAAGGACTTGCTACTAGAGACGGTGAAAAAGATGAAGGAACACAAGCAGGACAATAAGGAGTAAAAGGATGGAACAAAATTTTATAAAGACATCAGATCCTGAAACAGCTTCTAAGATGATAAATCTTGGTTTTCAGAAAATTGATGAACAAAATGGTATTTATACTTTTCTGAATACTGATAAATTGATGTTTTCAGATGATATAGATAAATCAAAGATTCAGTATAGTAATATGCTGAACATTTAGCCACTCTCCTATTTCGAGTGGTTTTATTTATGCCTAAATTTTAAAGAAAGGAGAAGAAAATGGCTAAGAAAAGACTTCTTTATATAGAAGATTTGTATGATTTCTATTCAAATAAATACAAACGTTCTACGAAATTCAGTGCTGAAAAAACTGGTGAACCATTGGTTGTTCAGGTACATGGACGTATAAATTTTGATGAGTCAGACAAGAACAAAGATGGGCTTCTTCCAGTTCATTTACAGTCATGCCATACAGATTTAAATGTAAACGGCTCTAATATTGAATCTTCTGTCATGGAAGCTGCCCTCCCATCTTTTAGTAATCGTCCTATTCTTGGATACATTCACAAGGTAACAACTGATGAAAATCCAGAAGGTCAGTGGGAATTTTATTCTCATAATATGCATGAAGACGAGAATGGTGATGTGGTTTATGATGAATATCCTATTGGAATCATACCTGAAAGTTGCAATGCACAGTTAGTTTATGATGAAGAAAAAAAGAAAACTTATTGTGAAGTCGATGGATATATTTTTGAGGAATATTCTAAAGCTGCTGAAATTTTACAGCGTGAAGAAGAATGCTCTGTATCAGTCGAATTGTCAATCCGAGAACTCAGTTATGACGCAAAGCAGAAGTTCTTAAATATTGAAGATTTTTGGTTTTCTGGTGTGACAATTCTAGGAAAAACACCTCAAGGCAATGAAGTAAAGCCTGGAATGACTGGTTCAAATATTAAGTTGGCAGATTTCAGTTCTAAGAATAACAGTTTATTTGAAGATTATGAGTCAAAAATGGTTGAACTACAAGCACGAATTGAAAATTTAGAGACTGCTTGTTTCGATAAAGAACAGAATTCTTCTGTTCGCACATTATCAAAGGAAGGAGGAAATAAAGAAAGTATGACAAAATTTGAAGAGTTACTTGCTAAATACAATAAAACAGTTGAAGATGTAACCTTTGATTATTCAGAATTATCAGACGAAGAATTAGAGGCTAAATTTGCAGAAGTATTTGGTGAAGACAACAATACAGATGGTGACAATTCTGGTGATAATACAGCGAATGAACCTTCTAATGATAATGAAGGTGATGGAGAAAACACTACTGAGCCAGAAGGAACTACTGATGGAGATAATGAGGGCGAAGGTCAGAATTTTGAGAATATTACAAAGACATTTGAGATTTCTCATGATGACATTCGTTATGCTCTATATAATCTCTTATCTTCTTATGAAGACGCAGATAATGAGTGGTATTACATTACTGGTGTATATGATTCTTACTTTGTTTATGAAAGTTGGGATGGCGGTAAAATTTATGGTCAGAAATATACAAAAGATAATGACAATGTATCATTTGATGGTGAACGCTATAATCTGCACAAAGAATATCTTACCGATTCAGAATATACAGAAATTCAGGATATGCGTTCCAACTACTCTTCTGTTGTAGAGGAATTAAACACATATAAATCTGCTGAAGTATTTGCAGACAAGATGACTGTATTTGATGACGAAGCATATTCAGAATATCTTAATACAGATGAGTTCAAAGCACTTATGTCTGAGGATTCTGTAAACAAATATTCTAAGGAAGAGTTATCTGAGAAGGCTGATGCTACTCTTGGAAAACTTGTTAAAAAGAATAAGACATTCTCTTTTGCAGGTAAAACACCACAGAAGAAACATGTGAGCAGAGTTGCGTTTAATGCAGAAAAAGAAACGGAAGATACATATAAACCATATGGTGATCTGTTTGATTAAATCAAAAACTAAATAACTTTATGAATTAGCACTTATGGAAAATCCATAGGTGTTTTTTTATTGCACAAAAATTAGAAATTTTAAGGAGGAAATAAAACTATGGCTAGTAATTTCATTTCATATACTAAGCACGGTGTTGCTGAGTCAACTTTACTTAAGGCTACAAAAGTTGGTCATCACTACAACTTAGTAAATGAGTCTAAGGATATTGACAATGGTTCTGTTGCTGTAATTGGTGACAGAAAGAAAGCAGATGTATTTGAAGCAAAAGTTCCTAAAAAGGAAGACAAAATTGTTCTCATTTTAACTGCTCCAAAGATTTATGAGGAATATACAACAAAAATGCAGGAGGAATCTAACTTCTATAACGGTAAGGGTGAAGTTATGAGAGCTTACGAGATTCAGGATACTGATAGATTCACACTTTCTACAGAAGCTTTCAATTCTGATGCAGTGTTAGCTGTTGGAAAATATGTATTCGTAAACGGTACAGATTTCAAGCTTACAACAGGTGAGAAACCACTTATGAGTGAGTATGGTTTTGTAGGACATATCTACGAAGTTGCTGCAAATGGAAATTATCGTATTTGGGTAGATAAGAATGCCCAGGTATATGTGTAATTCGGTAGAAAGGAGGATTAATATAGTATGCAGAGATTAAGATTTAATGAAATGAGCGATGTAATCGTTGAAAAGTTTGATGAAACAAAATATAAGAACTTCTCTCGTCTGTGCGTTGACACAGCAAAAGGTACTGTAAAGCAGTATTCTATCGAAGAAGCAAATGATAAGATTCGTAAGACAATTATCGAAATGGCAGGTCTTTCTGAGTCTCCTACTCCTAATGAGGTAAGAAAGGCATTTAAGAAACAGTCTGTAAGAGAAGCTGTATTCGAGGTTATCGAGGAGACTGTTGAAGATACTCTTGTATCTGGTTGGACAAGTTCACCTGTATTCCAGAAGTATGTAGAGGTTAAGACTCTCGCTCTTGGACAGACAAACAAGTTCTATACAAAAGATCCTTGCATTATCACTGTTGCTGAGATTGCTGATGGTCATCACAGCATTGAGAGACAGAGACTTGGTGCTGGTAAGGAATTTAGTGTAAGCGTTAAGTCTTATGGCGCAAAGGTTTACATGGAAATGTCAAGATTCCTTCAGGGCGTTGAGGATTGGAGTGAGTTAATCAATAAGATTGCAGAAGCATTCACAAGATTAATCAATACTCTTCTTCATGAAGCTGTTATGAGTGCTGGTACTTCTCTTCCTGTTCATACTAAGTGGAATATTCGTGGTGAGTTAAATGCAGCTAACCATGATAAGTTTGTAAAGCTTATTTCTGATGTTCAGCTTGCTACAGGTGGTGTCGCTACTATCGTTGGTACAAAGGTTGCTCTTGCAGGATTAAAGAACCTTGGAGATATTCAGTGGGTTTCTGAAGCTGCAAAGAACGATGTTTATAACACTGGTAGAATTGGTACATTTGAGGGTACTCAGATTATCGAGCTTCCACAGGCATTTAAGGAGAATGACGTAGAGCATTACCTTGAAGATGATACAAAGCTTCTTATTCTCCCATCTAACATCGACAAGTTTGTTAAGATGTACTATGAGGGAATGGACGAGACTAAGGAAGTATCTGAGTCTGGTGATAATGCCGATGATACAAAAGAGTACGAGTTCAAGTCTCGTTTTGGTATTAAGACTATGACTAACACAAGATTTGGTACTTGGACAATCGGTGCGTAATCCATAGAAATATTGGGCTGTATATCTAAATGATACGCAGTCCTTTTTGAATTGAGTGAAAGGAGAAATATAAATGCCATATCAGAAAAAGGCTACAACTACTTCTGCTACAAAAACAAAGACAGAAGATACAAAAGTTGAAAAAGATACAGTAAAGGAAACAGTTGCAGAGGTTAAGAAACCTAAGAAGTATGAACCAGATGATTTAATTCCATGTCGTTCTATGTATGCAGGTACTCTTCTATTTACTGGTGATAAGACAAAGATTACATATGAGTTTAGTAACATGGGTGATTTCAGATATATTGAATATCAGGACTTACTCTCAGCCTTACTTGTTCGTAAGAAGTCTTTATTTGCACCTTATATCATTATTGAGGATGAAGAGTTGCTTGAAAATGTACATTGGCAGGAAGTGAAGAAAGTATACGATGGTCTATATGATAGAGAAGATCTGATAAATCTTATCAATCTTCCAACTATGCGTTTTAGTGAAGAGTTCAGAAAACTTCCATCTGGTTTCAAAAATACAATCGCAACAATGGTTTCTGAAATGATTTCAGAAGGAACTTTTGACAGTATGAATAAAATCAAGATTATTGATGAGGAATGCGGTACTGATTTGAAGTTACTTGCTGAGTAATATATTGGAGGTGTTATATGAATATCTCCTACGAAAAAGTATTTGACAGATACTTTGGGTTAATTGATGATGTCAAAGAATTGTCTTTAGAAGAGTCTGATTTGCATGAAATATTAGCAGAACGTTTACATTCTGTTATCTCTAGTCCATTTATTCGTAGATTATTTTCCACATTAAAACTTGATGACGAAATGGAACAGTTTGAATTTGAATTAACAACTTCTGTTGATAAGTATTCTGACGAAGAATTTGTTATTGAACTGTTTAGCAAAGGTATGGCTATCAAATGGCTTGAACCAAAAGTTAAATCATTGGAAAATACTGTGAGGTTTTTTGGTGGAAAAGAAGAAAAAAAATTGAAGGATGATTTTTCACTGAATAAGGCATTGCTGAAAGAAATGAAGATTGAACAGCAGAAACTTATTCGTGATTATGGTTTTGCTTTTAAACCATATTCGTCAACGGAGTCCTAATATGCAATACATATATGGTAATTTCACAGACAAGCAAATCAATGAAGCAGTTCGTGCAATGCATGGTGATATTCACAAACTACTGCTCTATAAAGACAAGACAATTGAAGAGAAAATATTTGAAGATGATGAAGCATTTCTCGTCTTCTTTGAGAATGTTATGTTTAAATTAGGTGGCACAAAAACCTTATTTAATGATAACGGACTTATGGTAACTCTTATGGCAACCTTACAAGGTGCTATGGATAATTTTAAGAGCGACCATTTTAGTTACAAAAAATTCCGTAGGGCAATCTTAGATTCTCACGGATATATTAAGCAAATGTTTGAGGGAGGTGTAAGCGATGCCGAGTCTACAAACAGCTAGGCGTGTCGCAAACGCCAAGAACAACGGTGCTAAAACGATTGGTCAGATTTATAAGGAACAGTCTGATTGGGCGATGGAACAGACTTGGGATAACGATATCGCCACAAAGACTTGTTATATCTATGACCATTTTCATGATGATTTTTTTACAGATGAACATGGAATTACACGTTCACTTGCTGAAGGTATGACTTATGGAAATACCAATAAGACAAAAATAGATGCAAAGTTTATTATCAAATCTTATCAGTCAATGGACAAAGATCAAGTGGAATATTATCTTATGTTTCGCCCAAGTCAGCCTGTAAGATTCAATAAAGGTGATGACCTTTATTATTATGAGACTGATTTTAGGAAACGCTATGGAGCGACATTCCCGATAGGACTCTGGGTGGATTTACCTGATGATAAAGGGGTATATCATAAATGGTTAATTTGTAGAAATGAACCTGCAAATCAATTCCCAAAGTATCTGATTTTGCCAGCCAACTACGAACTTATGTGGGTGGAAAAAAATAATGAAAAACGTATCAAGCGTAGAATGTGGTGCGTTTTAAGACAACAAATGTCTTATACATCGGGGGTTTATATAGACCGTGTATTTGGACATACAGATAACCAAAATAAGTTGATACTGCCAATGAATTCTATCACAGAAAAATTCTGGTATACGGACGATGATTCAAAGAATATGCGAGTAATTGTTAGTGCTTTGATGGAGAATCCTACGGTATGGAAAATTACAAAATGTGAATCGGCTTCTCCACTTGGGTTACAAAAACTTACATTGTACACCAATTTCTTTAACGAGCATACTGATTATGTCAATCTTGAAACAGGCGAAATGTATGCGAACTATTTCGATTCAGAAATCGCACCAACAGATCCATCTACTCCAACTACTCCCCCATCTTCTATCACAGCAAGAATTTCAGCATCCACTTCAACTATTAAAGTTGGTGGCAGCTATAAAAATCTCACAGTAAATCTATTTAACGATTCCAATGAAGATATTACAACTGAATATGCTGATGCAACATTTACATGGACTTGTTTTATTGATAATGAAGATTGGACTGATAAAGTAACATGGCGAGCTGGTACAGAGTACAACCAAAAGAAAGTAAAGTTTCCTAACGACAGTTCCGTTATCGGCAAAATATTGTCTGTTAAGTGCAAGATTGTTAAGGATGACTTGTCGATTGAATCTGAAATTTTGCCGTTGGAATTAACTGAATAGGAGGTGTTTTTATTTGGCAGAAAAATTAGTTACAAAGAATGACTTGTTGAATAAGCTTCGTGCATATAAAGAATCTCCTGATGATGATGTAATTCTATACAAGCAAAAAATCAAGAATGCTTTGTTATCAAATCCATGTTTGTTATACTCTCTCAATGATAAAAAGTTAGAGTCTGAATTGTTCGACAAAAATGGAAATATCAATTGGGAGTGGAATGAAGATACAAAGCAATACGAACCTCTTGGTGAATGGGATAGATATTTCGGAAGCGATTCTCTTATTCGTCCATTTTTATTTATTCCAGATACACAGACAACGGTTAAATGTTATTTGTGTTATCAAGTAGGATTTAGAGACACAGTTAGACATAATTCAGGATTAAAAGATACGTTAATTGATTTTGCAATTTTTGTTCATGGTGATGATCGTATAGATAAACTTACTGGTATTCCAAGACACGATCTCATTGGTTCTATTATTAGAGAACAGTTTGCATGGTCTAATATTTTTGGTATGCAAGCTCATCTTACACAAGATTATGAACAAACAGTTGATAATAATTACGTAGCTCGTTATCTCACATTCCAACTCACAGATTTAAACAGTAAGATTCAAACACCCTATGGTGGAAAATCACAAATGATGAATTACGGTATAAGGCGGTGATTGTTTGGATGTATTAGAAACATTGGATAGTCTTCAATCTGCTGCTGAAGAAGATATAAAAAAGAAACAAGAAAAAAGTCATAATCCAGAATACCATTTTGACAAACTTAAAATGTATTTTGGTGAAGATTATACAATAAATGGTATAACTATTTCAATTCCAACCATAGGAGATATTTTAAATATTGGCGAACCAAAATTTTACCAAGCAATCTCTCCCTTTCTGAGTAATTCTACTTCTATTCGAGTTCTTCTTTATGATGTATTTAAAAAAGACTGGAATAAAACAAAAGATATTGAAGTGTTTTATATCTTATATCAATTGCTCGAAGATAAAGAGCCGTTAAAGCTACTATTCAAAGATTTTAGTTTTGATGGATTTGAACTAATTCAAGCAAGAAAAAATGTTGACGATCCAGAATACAATCATCTTGCGCTTTTAAATCAAGATAAAAATATGATTATTTATGATGATGAATATATGGAAATTGCTGAATTTATTCGAGCGATGATGAATGTTCATCCAAAGGTTGAAAAGGCAAAAGGTAAAACAACAAAACAGTGGATACTACAGGAAGATAGAATGAAAGCTGAACAGGATGATAAAAAGAAAGGCACTTCAACACTTTTGCCACTTGTTTCGAGTTGTATAAATCATCCTGGGTTTAAATATAAATTGGAAGAATTAAAACAAGTGAATATATGTCAGTTCATGGATTCTGTAAACAGAATTCAAAAATATGAACAGGGAACGGCTGCACTACATGGGATCTATGGTGGTATGGTGTCAGCCAAAGATATTCCTGAAGACTTAATCAATTTTATGGGCGAATTATAATCGCTCATTTTTTATTGCATAAAAATAACAATTTTAAGGAGGAAAATAATTATGGCATTTAAATTAGGTGACGTAATCGTAGATAGACTTCAGTTTGGTTACGGTGCAAAGTCTAATGGTACGCCTCTGTACGCTTTAACACAGCTTACACAGGCGAATATTGATATTACTGCTGATTCAACAGATATCAATGATAAGGATGGAAACCTTGTATATCGTAAGTATACAGGTAAGAAAGGTGAGGTTACTGCAACTAATGCATTCCTTAACCTTGCCGTTGTAGAAACTATTTCTGCTACTGATGCTGAGATTGCAACCGCAGATAAGGGTATTGTTATGCCAATGATTCAGATCGTAAAAGCTGGCGAAACACTTGATATTACTGGTTATGTAGATGGTTCAATCCATGTAAATGCCCTTTCACCAAAGGGTTCTATGGGCAAGGATGAGTTTGCAAAAGGATCTAAATCATCTGCTACAGAGTACGGAATTACACATACTGATGAGATAAAAGATCCAGAAGATCAGCATGTAACAACTCCTGCGAGTGATGTTTTAACACCGCCTACAGCAGAAGGTGAGACTCAGTATATTGTTAAGTATAAGAAGACAATCAAGAGCGGAGCAAAGATTACAAATTCTGGTAAGAAGTTCCCTAGGTCTCATGAATTATTCTTTAAGGCACTTGTCGTAGATAAGTGCGAAACTGATGTATTAAAGGCAGCAATCATTCACATTCCTTCATTTATGCCAAGTCCTGAATTTACTCTTGCATTACAGGGTGGTGATTCTCAGACAATGGACTATAAGGGTTCTATGATGTTAAATGCTTGCTCTACAGATGCAGAACTTTTCTCTATTTATTACATTGATGAGGAAGAGGACGACATCGAATTATAAGGACACGTAGGGCAGTTAAATTACTGCCCTATTCTTACAAGGAGGAACAATGGCAAAGAAAGAATTGAGAACTTGTGTGCTTTGCGGTAAAACTTATTCATTTTGTCCAGTTTGTAATCCAGAAGATCGTTTGAAGCCAACATGGTATTTTTGTTGGTGCTCAGATAATTGCCATGAAATTGACGAAGTGACTTCTGCTTTTGAAGATGGACGCATGACAGATATTGAAGCAAAAGCAAAATTAGAAAAATTAGATTTAAGCAGGAAAGAATACTTTGGCGAAAGTTATAAGAATTCTATTGACTCTATCATGAAGGCAAAAGCACAAGTTATTAAGAAAGAAAATAAAAAGACAGAGGTTAAATCTGTCAAAAAAGATATTGTTACAAAAGTCGAAAAATGAGGCTGAAAGTAATGTTGAATAGTGATTTTTAAATAAGGGATTATGACATATCACTATTCAATGTTGTAATCCCTATTTTTTACGTTATTCAATTGAGGGATAAAAAGGAATGATAATTGAAAGTAATTTAAAACCAAGAAATTACACTGAAAAAGAAGTTGTTCGTATATATAATCGAGATCAACAAACTTTTTACATCGACTCTAATGTTTATCCAGTGGATGTATATACGAGTTATAGTCCTAAATGTGAAAAGAAAATTATTATAATGACTTTTATTAGAAACGACACAAAAGAAGTTTATAAGAAATGGTGTAATCATGAATTAACATAGGAAGGAGGAAACTATTATGGCAGTAACTGAAAAAGATATTACATTGTGTGGTCATGGATCAGGAACACCGTCTACTAAAAATATGTATACATATCTTGAAAGCAGATACAAAAGCATTGCTCCAAACGGAAAACATAAGGGAGTTATTGCAGTAAGACGATTAAAAAAAATTACTGATTCTGGACGAAAAAAGTTTCATGACACATATAAAACTATTCTAGGTCGGAACTCATATAATCAGTCGTTACGACCATATGTATATACTCCATATAAGGGGAAGTATTATTCAGACTGCTCTTCTAGTGGATGTGCTACGTTTAAGAAAATTGGATATAGTGTACCGTTACTAAATACGGCAGGAATTTATACAAGTTCATTGTTTGAAACTGTTCCTGTAAAGATTAAAAATGGTCATATTACAAATCCTGAAATTTTAAAGGTCGGAGATGCAATATTATTTGTTGGAACTGATCCGTCTCGTCCAAAGCAGATAGGACATGTTGAATTTATTTATACAATCACTTCTACAGCTAATAAGCCTACATCAAATAAAAAATCAAGTTATTATCCTAAGTGCGCAAGTAAGTGTACTACTATTTCGTCTGCATTGGATAGTATCAAAGTAGATTCATCAAAAGCACATCGTACTAAAATTGCAAAAGCTAATGGAATTGCTGGGTATGTAGGAAGTTCAGATCAAAACACACGACTTCTTTCATTATTAAAAGCAGGAAAACTCAAAAGAGTATAAATTATAGGAGGAAAAGTCATGAATAAAATTAACTGGAAAGTTCGTTTTAATAAAGAAAATATTTTATTTATTTCGCAAGTTATAATTTCTGTTGTAATTCCGATTCTTACGTACTTTGGTTTACAAGCTTCAGATTTAACAACTTGGTCAAAAGTATGGGAAACATTTGTACAAGCAATTAGTAATCCATATGTAGTAGTAATGGTATTAGCTTCATTATTTAATGCAATTACCGATCCAACAACAAAAGGAATTGGAGATTCTTCTATTGCCCTAACTTACAACAAACCTAAAGATTAAGGTAGTGTGTTATGGACGAAATAGAAGCATTATTTAATCTTCCGTATCCAACTATCATAATGGGTGTGTTTATTTTTATTCTCGGTATTGATAAAATAGTGTGTTTATTTTTGAAAATTAAAAAGACTTTTAGGATAAAATTTGGATTTGAAGAAGATAAAAAAACAATTGAAGACAGAATAACCACTTTAGAAAAACATGATAATTGGCAATACAAAGAAATATCTAAAATGTCAAAGGGTATAGATGATATAAAATGTCAATTAACTGAAAAAGAAAGAGCTGATAAAGAGCGGACAGTTGCGACATTAAGAAATCAGTTATATGGATTACATGGTAAATTTTCTGAAAAAGGTTATGTTGACAATTCTGGATTAAAAACTTTTACGGAGTTAGGGAAAATTTACGAAGCCGCTGGGGGCGATGATATCTATCATGATAAATTAAAGCCAGAAGTAATGTCGTTACCAATTAAGGATGAACCCTAATACTTTTATTATACCATAAAATCCAGTAATTCAACTTATGAATTTCTTCCTTATTATATATGTATAGAAAAACAGATTATACACAGACTAAATACATGAAGAATGAAATAGGCAGATATAGGTATCAACAGAATATGTCAATATCAGAACTTGCGAGACGTACAGGATTGTCAGCAACTGCAATATCCAATCTCGAGAATGGATATACTTCTGATATACTACTCTCTCATGCAGTATCTTTATCTCATGTATTACATGTTGATTTGTACGATTTGTTTTGCATAAAGAGATAAGGAGAATTGATATGGAGAAAACATTTTACAATGTAATCTGTGAAGAATTGGAATTATTGGGTGGTAAAGTAATTCATGTTGACAAGAACTTTGGAAATATGAATGAAGTACATAATTTCGTGATAAGTAATATTGATAAATATCCCAATGCTCATTGGGAATTGCGACTTATCATATTTAAAATTTAATATTTAAAAGAAAGAGCGGTTTCTTCGGAAGCTGCTCTTTTGTTATGTAAAGGAGTGAAAGGAAATAGCACAGAATCCAGGAAAGATTTTTGAACAGTCGATTAAAGATTCTGTCCCAAATACGTGTTGGATTTATCGTTTCAGGGATAATGCAGCATCGTTTGGGAATGGAAATAATACTAGATTTGCTAGTAGTAATATTTGTGATTATCTTCTATTTGATGATGATTCAAGGACATTGTATTTGCTTGAATTAAAATCAACTCAATCAACAAGTCTGCCATTATCAATGATTAGAGATAATCAGATTAAATCTCTGCAAGAAGCAAGTGAACATAATCTTGTCGCAGGATTTATTTGTAATTTTAGGAACGAAAACAACGACACATTCTTTATAGAAATCTGTGATTTCGTAAAGATGATTGAGAATATAAATAAGAAGTCGTTCAATATTAATGACTTGAAAAATAATAATGCTATTCAAATAAATAGCAGAAAGAAAAGAACTAGATATACATATGACATTCAGAAGTTTGTCAACGAGTCACATTTGTAAAGGAGAAAAAAGGAATATGAAACTTTTAGAGTTTGTAGAAAAGTATAACAACATGGCAAATAGCACATTAAAAGAACAGTTATTAAGTAAAATCAAAATCACTCCATATGTATCAATCATTAAGAAAGATGCTTATGCACAGTTGATTGTAGATAAGACAACATTTGAGCAGGAATCTTATGATGATAACGGAGTAACAAAATATCGTAAAACAGATAAGATTAGAGTAAATTCTGTTGCTCAGTATGTACAGTTTTGTCGTGCTGTGATTGAATTATATACCGACCTTGAGATTGATGAGGATGATAAAGGATTCATCAAGGAATATGATGCACTTAAATCATCTGGTTTACTCGATATTTTAATGGTTGGCTCTGATAAAGCTGATCCACTTATTCCTATGAGTGAATTAAGTGAATTTAAGACCATTTTAACAATGAAACAGTCAGATACTCAGTTTAATGAGACAACTGCTCAGGCGTTTATTAGTAAACAGATTGGAAGGATTTCTGATTTAGCAAATGCTACTCTCACACCACTTATGGACGTTGTAAGTAAGAAGCTCGATGAGATTCCAAAGGAAGATTTAGATAAGGTTGTTGAGTTTGCTAAGAATGGCAATTTTAAAGAAGTCTAAGTAAATTCAATTTCTTTGGAGGATTTATGTGATTGAAGGAATAATTTATGGACTTATTGGTGCATGGTTTCTCAGTCTATTTGGAGTTGATAATATCTTTGTAGAAGCGTTGCAGCCATTTGTGAATTTCACATTAACAACAAGTCATTATTATTTCGTATTTGGATTTGTTGGCATGGTATATGGAATTGTATATTATTTAAGAAATAAAGATTAAATATTAGGCTCTATGCGTGTCAAAGCGTATAGGGTTTTTCTTATGGAGAGTGGTTATACTGCTCTCCTATTTTAGTGAAAAAATAGTGAAATTTTGAGGGGTGATGAAATGGCAAATATAAGCCCAGAGTTAAAGAAACAGTTACATGCTATTGCACAAAAACAGGCTGAAAAGATAGCAAAGAAATTTGAAGATAAAATGACTGAACATTATAGAAGTGTTCTTGATTGGTATTATGGAGAGCCATATCAGACGAATCATCCACACTATGATAGAACAAATAATTTAAGAAATTCATATAGAACTTTTATGTTTATTTCATCTAAACAAGTGTCTAGTAGTTTTCTTATTTCAGGAGATGATATGAATGACTATGGTAGAAAATCAAAAATCTCTGGTGAAGATTATTTAAGCAAATTCTTTTTTAATCCATTAGGAACTTGGCATGGTGGTGATTGGCATGGTGGATATGGTGTACCAGCTAATTTCAATGCATATAACGAAATGGTCAATTTTTACAAAAATACAGTAAAAGACTTTAGAAAAAAATATGAAATATAGGAAGGAGAAGTTAAATGGTTGAAGAATTAAAACTTGCCATAAAAATTGATGATGCGACTATTGAGCAATCACTATTGAAACAGTTTGCCAATGCACAAAAAATGGCAGACAAGGTTATTCTCGATTTCAAAAATGTAAACTTCGATGATAAACAGATTGAAGCCAAATTTAAGGAAATGCAGAAGAAGGCAGGTCAGAATCCGATTGATTTGACTATTGGTGGCAATACACTTGATATGCTTGGTCAGATTGATAAAAGACTTACTGAGATATTCAGTATTGGAAAAGGAAAATCATTTATTAACTCCTCTTCTATTGCTGCTGATATTGGAAAAATAGAGAATAAAATAAATGAGCTAAACAAAAAGTACGAAGAATCTCAGAAGAAATTATCATCTATCGGTTCAGGTGGTATTTCTTGGAAAGATGTAAATTTAGTTGACAATGAAGAGTTTAAAAAATTATCTCAAGAAGTATCTGAGTTAAAAAATCAGTTTGATGATTTAAAGGCTCATATGCAGTTGCTTGACGATTATACTGTTCCTACCGATAGATTTTTTGAATTGCAGTCTCAGGTAGAAACTACAACTGTTAAAGTTTCTGATTTAGTAGAGGAATTTGCAAAGTTATCAAATGCACAGAAGGCACTCTCTTCTACTCCACAAGAATCGAATATTTCATCTGCTTCTACAGAATCTGTTACCAATTCCATCAAAGAAGAGAATAATGTATTAGAACAGAACACTCAGAAAGTTAAAGAAAATACACGGGCTAAAGAACAGAATGCCAATATAAACCTTAATAAGTATGATAAGCGTTTGGATTCTTATAATGGTAAGGTTGATAAATATCAAGCCACTATTGACAGATTCAATGATGGTGGTTGGACAAGTAAAACATATTTGGAAAATGTGCAAGCTGTCAAGAATGCTGTTAAAGAGTATGAAACTCTGCTTAATGAATTAAAAGGTAAAGATGCTAGTTTGGTGACAAGTGATGATATTTTTAAATTGGACGAGTATGAAAAGAAAATCAAAGATACTATCGCTACTGTTACTAATATGTCGGCTTCTGAAAAGGGATATAACTTTGTTTCTGGTCAGAAAGAATTAGATAAAATTCATAAGCTTCTTAATGAAAACAGCAAAATGTCTACTGAGGCAAAGGCTAAGATTAAAGCTTACTATGCAGAAATTGAAAGTGGTAATCCTAGTATGAGTCTTGACAAGATTCATGGTGAAATCTTAAAGATTTATAATGCTGAAGTTGAAACTGGTCGTGCTGGTAGAACATTGTGGGACACTTTAAAGAATAGCGGATTCCATCAGATTGCTGCACAGATAGCAGGGATGGTTAGTGTTTATGATGTTATTAATCTTGGTAAAGAAGGTTTTAATGTTGTAAGAGAACTTAATACTGCTCTCACAGAAATGCGAAAAGTATCTGATGAGACTGTTCAAAACTTGAAAGATTATCAAGCTACTACTTTTGATACGGCAGATGCGGTTGGTACAACTGCAAAACAGATACAAAATTCCACAGCAGATTGGATGCGTCTCGGAGAATCAATGAATCAAGCTGCGGAAAGTGCAAAGGATGCCAATGTTCTTTTAAATGTATCAGAGTTTGAAGGAATAGACGAAGCAACGGAGTCTCTTGTATCAATGAGCCAGGCGTATAAAGATCTTGATAAGATGGATATAATTGATGTTCTCAATAATATTGGCAATAATTATAGTATCTCGACAGATGGTTTAGCAACTGCTCTTAAAGATTCCGCAAGTGCATTGGTAACTGCGAACAACGATCTTAATGAAGCTGTTTCGTTGACTACGGCTGGCAATGCTATAACTCAAGATCCATCTAAGGTGGGGGCAGGTTTAAGGACAATTTCTCTTAGATTGGTTGGTACAGAGGAAGCTAAACAGGAGCTTTCAGATTTAGGCGAAGAAACAGATGGAATGATTACTACCGTTTCTAAACTTAGAGACACAATCATGGATGCAACCAAAGCTGCATCGTCAGATGGGAAAGGTTTTGATATTCTTGATTCTAATGGAAATTATAAAAGTACATATGAAATTATGCAAGGACTCGCAGATTTATATGACAATATTGTAAAAAAAGATAAAGAATTAGGGACAAATAATCTTAATCTTTTATTGGAGACTATCGCAGGGAAAAATAGAGCCAACATTGCCGCAAGTATTCTTCAGAATGGAGATATGCTTCGTTCTGTGTATGAAGATGCTCAAAATTCAGAGGGATCAGCAGAAAAAGAATTAAACTCTTATCTTGATAGTATTGATGGTAAAATGGCACAATTAGAAAATCGTGCCCAGGAGTTCTGGTTTAAAGTAATCGACTCCGAAACTATCAAGAATGGAATTGATTTATTATCCACACTTCTTAAAGGTGCTACTGATTTTGTAGATACAGTTGGATTGTTACCAACTATTCTCACAGGAGTTGCGGCAGCATTATCTTTTAAAAATGTCGGCATTGATACGTTAGTGGCGTATTAATCAAATCATTGTTATTGTTTTGAACGTACCGACATCATAGGGTTTCTAACGGATACGTTAGTTTGGACTATGATAAGTATGCTATACATACGATAAACGAAGACGCAATATGCGAGGAAGGCTGTAAAACTCATGGTACTACCCTATTATAAGGAAACTAAATAGGTACAGTAAAAATTCATGAATTCAGTTGGTTCGCAGGGATAGACCTTTAAAATGGTAAGCCCTCAGAGAGTGACAACCGTTGGTAGTAGTTATATGAAATGATGCTACTATAATATGCATTCCGTACTCATGGCACGACATGTTAAATGATATGAACTTATCTCATATCTCGTGTAAATCAGTTTGAACTCTCAGTTCCTAGAGGTAGATAAGATGGAACAAAACCAAGAAATCTTGATTTCAATCGAGTAAAATAGAGAATAATAAAATAGCACCACAAGTTGCTGTTCTTGTAGTGCTAAATTGTCTTTGAGATTACCGAAAATCAAAGACTCTCTATATTGTAACATTGGGGGTAGTACATAAAATTGGTGTATGTACAAATTTATTGTATCAAATTGCCATAATTTTACAATCCAGAACGTAAGTTTGTCGAATAATGCAGAAAGAAAAATATTCAAATTTTGAATAATTCTATTTACAAAATTTTACAATTATGCTATTGTGAAAATATAAAAATTTTTGCATTTTTTGAAGGAGGCAAATTGGATGGAAGATATTAAAACAAGTCCGAAAAGTTTAAGATCGTTGGTTGGTGAAATCAATAAGGGAAAATATAATTTTGACTTACCAATTCAACGTAGAGCTGGTATTTGGAAACCAAAAGAGAAGTCATTGTTTATTGATACTTTGTTAAGAAACTACCCTATTTACCCTGCACTTGTGAATAAACACAGTGACACAAAAGAGATTGATGTAGTTGATTTTAAGCAACGTTTTACTACAATCGCAGCCTTTGCTAATGACGAATTTAAATTATCAAAGAATTTAAAACCATTAACAATTGATGGGACTGAATACGAAATCGCAGGAAAGAAATTTTCTAAGCTTGACGAAACTGTTCAGTCAAGATTTAATGACAGAGATATTTCTATTATAACAATGACAGATGCAACCGAAGAAGAAATTGTTGATATTTTTGAAAGAATAAATATGGGACACCAACTTTCAAACGGACAGAAAAGAAGCACTATTGAAAGCAATGAAGTTAGAGAAATTATTTACTCTATTGCTGATCATCCATTCTTTGAAAAAGTTTTATCTCCTGCCCAGTTTAAAAAGAACCTTGACAGAGATATTGTTATTCAAATGTTTAATGCTTACAGAAAAGACAGATAAAAACAATTTTACTTCATTTAGAGATGTAGATATGAATAAATTTATTATGTATTATAATGATAAGATTGCAGATCCAAATGAAAAACAATTTGCAGAAAAGAAAATTGAAAATCTGCGCAAAGCATTAGATAGGTTGAATGAAGAACTTCCAGAAGATGTAAAAATAAAAGCAAGTACAATTCCAATGTGCATTTATGGAATGTACCGTATGGTTAGAGATTCTAAATCTACTTCTAAATATATGGAATGGTTGAACGAATTTTTAGCATCATATGATACGAACTTGGATTATTTGCAATACTGCTCTAATGGTACATCTAATAGTGATATGGTAAATGGACGATTGCAGTTCTTTAAAGATGCTATAAAGGAAATTGGATAAATTATTTTGGAATATTTTTCATATATACAAATTAAGATATATATGATAAAATAGATTAGCGGAGCGTAAACATACGTTCTATATTGCATTATTATTATCTTTGATATATAATAAATGCATAAATAAATTTTGGTAGCTCATATATGAGTGAATATTTATGTTCTGTCAAATGGCAGG
>ULWT01029663.1_pt1 | contig 37071 bp, 35 predicted proteins | sample 1960611 | NCBI WGS metagenome assembly ULWT01 (sample SAMEA4835819, study PRJEB28245) | human gut metagenome | biome: gut microbiome; material: fecal sample | place: Denmark | collected 2008
AAAAAGAACGCAAAGGCATTGCCGGCATTGCACTTACCGTCGATACTTCCATCTTAACGGCGGTTGCCAACGACTACGGCTATGACCGCGTGTTTTCCCGTCAGGTGGAAGCTCTCGGACAGCAGGGCGATGTGCTGGTTGGCATTTCTACCAGCGGCAACAGCAAAAACGTGCTGGCGGCTATTGCCGAAGCCAAGGCTAAAGGCATGCAGTGCATTGGCATGACGGCGCAGGGCGGCGGCAAAATGAAGGACGAATGTGACATCTGCATTGCCATTCCCTGCCGGGTAACGGCGCGTGCACAGGAAATGCACATTTTAATCGGCCATATAATCTGCGAACTGGTGGATGGTGAATAAATTGTCACAACTCAGCTGCACAAAATTTTTAGCAGAAAAAATACAACAATTAAAAATTGCCGTTATCGGCGATGTAATGCTGGACCGTTATTTTTACGGCGACGTAAAACGCATTTCGCCGGAAGCACCGGTGCCTGTCAATAAGGTAACACGCATTACTTCCGTGCTGGGCGGTGCGGCAAATGTTGCTGCCAACCTCGCGCACCTTGACTGCAAGGTTTATGTAGGCGGCGTTACCGGCGATGACGAAAACCGCCGCCTGCTTGAAGGTATGATGGCAGAAGCCGGTATTGATTACAGCGGCCTGATAAAATCGGATAAGCGTTCTACCATTACCAAAATGCGCATATTGGGCGCCAAGCAGCAAATGCTGCGCCTTGATTTTGAAGAGGTCGGCGACCTGTTTGAAGATGAAACGGAGCGCCTTTCAGAGTGGCTGTTAAACCTTATTGACAGCGGGCTGGACGGCATCGCCGTTTCGGACTATGCCAAAGGCGTATGCTCGCATAACTTTTTGCAGTGGGTAATTAAAACGGCAGGGGAACATAAAGTGCCTGTGCTGGTTGACCCCAAGGGTGCGGACTGGACGAAATACAGCGGCTGCGATTTTATTACGCCGAACTTAAAGGAAATGTGCGAAGCTGCGCATGAAACCGTGCCTAACGAGGACGAACCTGTTTTGCGCCTGGCGCGTGCCGCTGCTGCGCAGTATGATATAAAAAATGTAGTTGTAACCCGCAGCGAAAAAGGCATGACATTGGCAGGACGGGACGGGCTTATTATTAACGCTCCGGCAACGGCGCTTGATGTGTTCGACGTTTCCGGCGCAGGCGATACGGTTGCGGCAACGCTGCTGGCCGGTGCGGCAGGCGGGCTGGCGCTTGAGGATGCCGTTTACATGGCAAACCGTGCGGCGGGCATTGTTGTTGGCAAAGTTGGCACCTACCCCGTACACCGCGACGAACTTTTAAAGGATTTGCTTGCCGAGCAGCGTAAGGACGGTTATGGCTACCGTACGCTCAGCTGGCAGGAAATCGAATCGCTGGCTAATACCTGGCGTGCCTGCGGCGAAAAAATTGTTTTCACAAACGGCTGCTTTGATATTCTGCATGTCGGGCATGTTTCGTATCTGGAGCAGGCGGCACGACTCGGCAGGCATTTAATTGTCGGGCTTAACACGGATGCTTCCGTAAAGCGCTTGAAAGGCGCAACGCGCCCGCTGAACCACGAGCTTGACCGTGCGCGTGTGCTGGCGGCTTTGGCCTGCGTTGATGCTGTTGTGCTGTTTGATGAAGACACGCCAACGGAACTTGTGAAAAAAATCCGCCCCGATATTTTGGTTAAGGGCGGCGATTATAAACCTGAAGAAGTAGCCGGGCGCGAATATGCCGGTGAAGTACAGATTATAAAATTTGAGGACGGTTATTCCACAACCGGGTTATTGGAAAAAGTAGCGCAGCTTGTAAAGGAGGGCAAATTATGATTATTGTAACCGGCGGTGCCGGCTTTATCGGCAGCAACATTGTTAAAGGCCTTAACGAACGCGGACGCGACGATATCCTTATCGTTGATAACCTTACCAATATGGTGAAATTTAAAAATATTCAGGGCTTAAAGGCTTTGGATTATATGGATAAAATTGATTTTGCCGAAGCACTGAAAGCAGGCAAATTCAACCATGAAAAAATTGACGTTATTTTCCATGAGGGCGCTTGCAGCGATACCATGGAATACAACGGCAAATACATGATGCAGAACAACTTTGAATATACCAAAAACCTGATGCACTTTGCAGCAGACAGAAAAATTCAGATGATTTACGCTTCTTCCGCTTCTACCTACGGCAGCGGTGCACACGGCTTTACGGAAAAACCGGAGTGCGAGGAAGCGCTGAACGTATACGCGTTTTCCAAACTTTTCTTTGATAACTATGCCCGCCGTTATTTTGGCAAAACCGGCAGCCAGCTTGTTGGCCTGCGTTACTTTAACGTTTACGGCCCGCAGGAAAACCACAAAGGCAAAATGGCCTCTATGGTGTTCCAGATGTACAACCAGTGGAAAGCCGAAGGCAAGGTTAAACTGTTTGAAGGCATTGACGGCTACGGCAACGGCGAACAAACCCGTGACTTCATTTATGTAAAAGACGTTGTAAAAGTAAACTTCTTCTTCTGGGATCATCCGGAACTGAGCGGCGTTTACAACTGCGGCACCGGCCATGCGCATACTTTCAACACGCTTGCCAAAGGCGTGCTTAAGCATTTCGGCAGCGGCACGCTGGAATACATTCCGTTCCCGGATGTTCTGCGCGGCAAATACCAGAGCTATACGCAGGCAGACACCACGAAACTTCTGGAAGCTGGCTATGACGGCGGCTTTACCGATATTGACGAAGCAGTAGCCGAATACTGCGCACTTTTGGACAAGACCGGCGGGTATTATAAATATGAAGCTTAAGGCTGCATTTTTTGACCGTGACGGCGTTTTAAACGTTGATAAATCTTACTTATATAAAATTGAAGACCTGGAGTGGATTGACAGCGCCAAAGAAGCGCTGGCCTATCTTACCAAAAAAGGTTACACAATTTTTGTTGTTACCAACCAGAGCGGCATAGCCCGCGGCTATTATACTATTGGCGATATGCAGAAGCTGCATAATTATATGGCGCAGCAGATTGCAGAAGCAGGCGGCAAAATAGAAAAATTTTATTACTGCCCGCATCTTCCCGGCGGCGCCGTGGCGGAGTTCGCCGTAGAGTGTGATTGCCGCAAACCGAAGCCGGGCTTGATTCTGCGTGCTTTTGAAGAATATGATATTGATAAGGATACTGCCTTTTTAATCGGCGATAAGCCGCGTGACGTGGAGTCCGCGGAAGCGGCAGGCATTAAAGGCTACCTGTTTGAAGGCGGCAGTTTACTTGATTTTGTTAAAGAGATAGCGTGAGATGGAATATAAAAATATTTTACTTATTAAAATGAGTTCGCTGGGCGACATACTGCACTCGCTGCCGTTTGCGGACGCGCTGCGCAGGCGTTACCCCAAGGCAAAAATAACGTGGCTGGTGCACCCGCAGTTTGCAGGCTTTTTGCCTGACCCGCCCGTTATTGACGAAGTTATTTATTTTGATAAGGTAAAATTTAATAAAATGGGCCTTTGCGATAAGCTGCATTATTTCAGGGAAATGCGCGCGCTGCTGCACTCCAAGCACTTTGATTTGGTGATTGATTTGCAGGGGCTGTTTAAAAGCGCCGTGCTGGCGGCAATAAGCGGCTGCAAGAGCCGTATAGGCTACTGCGAAATGCGCGAGGGCAGCAGGTTCGTCAGCCGCTCAATTTGCGGCGCTCACTGCAAAGACCATGTTATCGAGCGTTATCTTGACGTCGCGCGTTATCTTGGCGCAGAGATAAATGAAATACATTTTCCGCTGGCGGATTTGACCAAAGAAAGCAAAGCCGTGGCGGAAAAACTTAAAAATAAAGGCCTGCGCGGCGAATACGTTGTAATGGTGCCCGGTGCGCGCTGGGAAACCAAAGTGTGGCCGCCTGAAAATTACGCCAAGCTGGCGCAGATGATTATTAAAGGCGGCACAAGCGTAGTGCTGGCGGGCGGGCCGGATGACGCACCGAAGGGCGAAGAAATCGTCAAAGGCTGCCAATCGGGCAAGCTGATTAATTTAATCGGGCAAACCTCGCTGCGCGAACTGGCAGGGCTGATTAAAGGCAGCGTGTTTTATATCAGCGGCGATACAGGACCGCTCCACTTTGCGGCGGCGCTTAAAAAGCCGCTTATAGCCATGTATGGGCCTACCAAGGCAGACCGTACAGGCCCTTACGGCAGCAAAAACAGTACAGTAATTATCAGCCCGGCCAAATGCGCAGGCTGCCTAAAAAAACATTGCAGCGACTGGCACTGCATGTACGATATTACACCGGAAATGGTGTACGGGCATTATACAAAAAAGCGTGGTGAAACAAATGGTTGAACTTAACGGCAAAAAAATATTGGTTACATTTTTAATGCATCTTGGTGATTTAACGCTGACGACGCCGTTTATTCATGCGCTGCGCAAGGCTGCGCCGGACAGCCATATTGCCATGCTGGTGGATGAAAAGTTAAAAGACGTAGTGCTTTTTAATCCCTATCTTGACGAAGTAATTACAATCGACAAAAAAGGGCGCGACAACAGTATTCTGGCATTAATTGCCTGCGCGCGCCATTTAAGCAAGCATAAATTTGATGTATTGATAAACCTGCATCCTAACGAAAGATGCTCTTTTATTGATGCGCTGACCAGTGTTAAACTGCGCACCGGCACAACTCATACCATTTTTAAATGGCGCTGGGATGTGTTTACGCCGCTTGACCGTACTATGCACGCGGCGGATATGTATCTGGACGTGCTGAAGCAGCTTGGCGTAAAAGACCTGACAAATAACGGGCTGGAAATTTTTCCGGGTGAACGCCATGTTAAAGAAGCGGCAGATTTCTGGCAGGCTCACGGCGTGACGGATAAAGATAAACTGATAGGCTTTAATATAGGCAGCGCAGTTGTTACCAAGCGCTGGGCACCGGAACGTTTTGCCGAAGTTGCAGACCATTTTGCAAATAATGGTTATAAAGTTGTGTATTTTGGCGGCGCTATGGACGAAGAAATGGTGCAGGAAGCCGTAAGCCATATGAAAACTGTGCCTGTTATTGCAACAGGTGCGTTCGGCATCGGTGGGTTGGCAGCAGCAATGCGCAGGTGCAGCCTTATTATTACTAACGACAGCGGGCCAATGCATGTTGCCATCAGCCAGAAGGTTCCCATTGTAGCCATGTACGGGCCGAGCAACCCAAAATTATACGGGCCTTATACAAAGGATGCCGTTATTGTAACTGCTCAACCGCCGTGCCTTGGCTGTGTGGGCGGCATGAAGCACAAATGCGATGATATGCAGTGCATGACGCGCCTTACCGTAGCACAGGTTATCGAAGCAGCAGAGAAAATGTTGGAAAATAGATAGGCAGTTAGTTTTAATTTTGCTAGGTCAGTAGGAGTAAAAAATGAAAGTACAAATTAATGAAGAATCTGCTAAAAAATTTACACGGCAGTATTTTGAAAAACAAAAAATTGTACAAAAAACATATGAATATAAATATGCCTCCGGCGATAAGCCTATGATGCATATAGCTTTTAATATAGATATTAATTTTTTTATGCCGACAGGCGTAACTATTACTTCTATCTTGGAAAATAATAAAGATATGAATTTTACTTTTCATATTTTTACGGATGAGGCAGACGAAAAAGATTTACAAAAAATAAAACAAACTGCTGAAAAATATAAACAAAACTGCATTGTCTATATTATGGATATGGAACCTTTCAGCCATTTTCATATTAAACATGCGCGTTTCAAACGCGTAAGTTTTTTCCGTTTATATATGCCTAAGGTTTTAAAGAAAGTAACAGATAAGTTCTTATATATTGATGCTGATTTGATTTGCATTAACAGTATGCGTCCTTTTATGGAAATTGATTTGGGTGATAAAATTTTAGCTGCAGCAGCTGATTTACCTGAAGCTTCACATATGCGCAGCACTTATCTTGGTTTAAATAGCGGTAAATATCTTAATTCCGGTGCATTATGGATTGATGTAAATAAGTGGGACGCCAATAATATAACAGAGAAATGTTTTGCTTATCAGGGAGTCCCGGCTGAGAAATTTACTTGTCATGACCAGGATGTTTTAAATCTTGTTATGGATGGAGATATAAAATTTATTGATGACAGATTTAATCATTTGGGATTTGATGGCAGTAAAGTTCCCGAAGGATGCATTATTTATCATTTCTTCGGACGCGAAAAACCATGGGATATTGCTTTAACAGAATATGATAAATTATGGCGTAAATATTTGGAAATTTCTTTCTGGGATAATATTGATGATCCTTTGCCGCCTAAAAAGCCTAAAAATTACCATAATTATAAACAAGCAGGTAAATTTTATTCCAAGCATGGTGAAACTATAAAAGCAATAAAATGTTATTTCTGGTATACAGTACTAAAAATAAGGTTTAAATTATAAAAAAATGGAGCATATCAATAATTGATATGCTCCATTTTTTACTTAATAATTTTATAAACGCCAGAAGCGGTATCCTTTTGTATGCAATTCTTCAATATTGCAAAGATTTTTTATATCAATAATTACTTTTTCACCGTTTGGCATTTCCCTAAAGAAAGTATTGATTTTATCTAAACCGAGTTCGGCAAATTCTTTATGGGCAACAGCCAAAACAATACAGTCAAGTTCTTTTATTTCGCCCATGGTATTTAATCTAATTTTGTATTCCCGTTCAACTTCTGCTGCATCAGCCCATGGGTCAACAACGAGAGGGTCAATACCATATTCATGTAACCGTTTGATGATATCTACAACTTTTGAATTACGGACATCCGGGCAGTTTTCTTTAAAAGTAATACCTAAAATGGCAATTTTTGCATTTTTTACAACTTTACCGGCTAAAACAAGCTGTTTAATAATTGCATCAGCGACGAAGCTTCCCATACCATCATTTACCTGACGCCCTGAAAGTATAATCTGGCTGTGGTAACCAAGTTTTTCTGCTTCATAAACAAAATAATATGGGTCAACGCCAATACAGTGGCCGCCAACTAACCCGGGGCGGAATCCTAAAGCATTCCATTTTGTATTCATAGCATCAACAACTTCGTTTGTATCAATACCCATTTTGTCAAAAGCCATAGCCAGTTCATTCATGAAAGCAATATTTATATCACGCTGGCTGTTTTCAGCAACTTTAGCAGCTTCGGCAACTTTGATGCTTGATGCTTTGTGTACTCCGGCTTTTATTACAAGTTCGTAAACAGAAGCAATTGCTTCAAGGGTGTCTTTATCCATGCCGGAAACAATTTTTTTAATGTTTTCCAAACGATGAAGTTTATCACCAGGGTTAATACGTTCCGGCGAATAGCCGATTTTAAAATCCACACCGCATTTTAAGCCGGATTCTTTTTCCAAAATAGGTATGCAAATATCTTCCGTAACACCCGGATAAACGGTAGATTCATAAACTACAACAGAGCCTTTGGTTAAGTTTTGCCCCAAAATAGTACTTGAACCGATAATAGGTTTAAAATCAGGTGTTTTATCTTGGTTAATAGGCGTAGGTACGGCGATAATATGAAATTTGGCTTTGCGCAAATCTTCCGGATTAGTAGTAAATTGAATGGTTGTATTTTTTATTGCATCGTTGCCGACTTCTTTAGTGGGGTCAATGCCTGATTTGTATAAATCAATTTTAGCGCTGTTTAAATCGTAGCCAATTACATTTAAATGTTTGGCGAAAGCAACGGCTAATGGCATGCCAACATAGCCAAGGCCAATAACAGAAATATTTGCTTTTTTATTCATTAAATCTTCATAAATTTTAAGCATTGGTAAAATCTCCTTTTATTCCCCATCTGTTGATGGCTTCTTTTTCAGTAATAAATTCTTCAGGATTCCGTATATTTTTAGTTAAATAAGTATAACGTTCCCAACTTGCTTTATCAATTAACCTGCGATAAGTATACCCGGCAGGAAAATCGGCGCTATGCCATGCAAATGCATGTGTCAAAATTTGCAGTTTATTATATTTATTGCTTTTTATAGTATCAATAGGGTTATCACGCCAAAAGAAGCGTGAATCTGAACAGTACTTAAATTCCTTAAAAAATACATTTGAGTAAGCGTTTATCATACCGTCAAAAGTGAGATTGTTTTCCAAAACTTCCGGAGCAGGGCGGTGAAAGGACAATAAATCAACAGGAGCATCCAGAATATTTTCCAAAATGCTTTTTTCTTTTTGAATTGAAGCGGCCATATCGCCTTCGTAGGCTGTAGTATCGTAATGCAGTCCAATGCTGAAACCTCGTTTTAGCATATCTTTAAGCATAATCCGGTTTTCTTTCAGCATTGGGTTATAAAAACCGGTTGCCAAAAGTACAAAGTAGGTTGATTTTACGCCGAGCGAATCTTCAAACAGCGAAAAATTATAGCTGTCTTCAATAGAAAAATCAATATCATGCCTTAAAATTGCCGGTCGTTTAAATTGGTTGTAATTTTTAAAATCAGCAATTTCGTAATGATTTTCATGTAACAAATCAACGATATTTTTATATGTTGCATAACTAAAGTCCATGTCAAAGCTCCTTAAACACACTTTAAATAAATTATATAACTAAATTTACTTATTGGCAATTATTGAAATAAGCAAAAAAGCATCTTATATCAAAGATGCTTTTGTAAAAGTTTTGCTATTTGATTTCTTCAATAAGTTTTTCTGATAAATGAGATGCGTATTTATTACGCAAAACATCTAAAAACATTTTCCAGCGGCGGAGAATTTTTGTATGGGCAAAATATTTAAAATGATATTCTAACGGTATTAAAACAGCACTGCCCATATCGTTTACAATACGTACACGGTAATTATTTTTGTCAGTCTTTTGAAATAAAATATTTTCTGGAAATAAAACCATTGTTATGATTTCGTTTTTATATAGTTCATCTTTTAGATTTTTTAAAAGATGAACTATTAAATCAAAATTTTCGGCAAAAAGAGTTGGTGAAGTTATAAAATCTTCTAAAGTTTGAGTTTTATTACCATTATAGTCACGAATTATCTCAAATACATAGCCTGTACCTAAATTTGTATTAACTTTTCCAAAATACTGTGGCAAAATACTATAATCTTTATGCCGTCTGTTTAAAACATCAATATAATTTATTTCGCGAAGCAGGTCTTTCTGTCCCCCCCGATTGTACGCGAGCTTGATGCACAGATTCTTATTATGGGGATGTAAAAAACATTTTTTATGAGAACCTTGACCATAAAGCAAAGTGTCATCGAGTTGAAGAATTTGTTTATCTAACATAAAAATACCCCAAGTTTAAAAATTTGTTAATTATAAATAAAAACTATTTAAATTAATATATTTTTATTGTAAAGCTAAAAATAGAAAAAAGCAAATATTTTCGTAGATGTTTTGATTTTATGTTATAATTAAATGGGTGTTATAATGAAAAATAATTTAACAGTAATAATTTTAACTAAAAATGAAGAAAAAACAATAAGGCAAGTTATACAAAATGCACAAAAATGTGCTGATAACGTTTTAATTGTTGATTCCGGCAGTACGGATAAAACTGTTGAATTTGCTGAAAGCTGCGGATCAAAAGTAGTTTACCGTGCGTGGGATAATGACTTTGCAGCGCAGCGTAATTTTGCTTTGCAGCATGTAACAACGCCGTGGGTTTTGTACCTGGATGCTGATGAATTTTTAGATACGGATCTTATTTTTGCTATAGAAAATGTACTTACTAAAAATGAAGAAAAGCAGTATTCTATGTTGCGGCGTATACATGCTTTTGGCTTTAAATATAAGCATGGCATTTTTAAGCCGGATGAAGTTATAAGAATGTTCCGTACAGACAGAGTTCGTTGGGAAGGAAAAGTGCATGAACGCCCAATATGTGAAATGCCTAAAGAACGTTTAAAAGGTTATATTGAACATTATACCTATGAAAATTGGCAGGACTGGTGGGAGAAAGCCGGACATTATACATCCATCTGGGCGGAAGATGCATATACGCGAAATAAAAAATCCAGTGTAGGCAGTGCATTCTTTCATGCAGCATACGGATTTTTTAGGGCATATATTGTAGAAGCTGGTTTTATTGATGGCTGGAGCGGATTGTATTCGAGTATGCTGCATTTTATATATACAATGATGAAATATTTAAAATTGAATGAATTTTATAGAAAAAACGGTAAGGCTGATTAAAAGCCTTACCGTTTTTTAGTTGTTATCATCTTTAATATCAATTTTGCCTAAATTGGTTTTTAAAGTTTCGCGTGTAAATTTATAAAGTGGCGATGCAAAACAATTGCTTTCGTCAAAATGATTGGATTTTATATTAAAAATGCCGCACATTAAATCGTAAGCAAGATCATTGGTAAAATATTGCTTTTCGTTTTGCCGCAGGGTATTAACTTTTTGCGGAAACTTTGCCATATATTCATCAGAAAAATAAGTAAACATTGGTATGCGGACGGTACCAAAACCACCAAAATCAGGCGCACGGCGCTTATCAGGTATGGTTGCATGATCTGAAAAATACAACATTGCCTGCAAATTTAATTTTTGCGTGCCGTATTCCCAAATTTTTTGCAGAATATAATCCGTATAACGGATGGAATCGATGTAGTTAGGTATTAAATCATATTTTCCTGGTTCGCTGAATTTAGCAAAGCTTTGCGGATAACGGTTGATAAAATTAAAATGATTGCCTTTTAAATGAATAACGACAAAATTATTTTTTGTTGGGTCAACTTCGTCCAGATAATCGAGCAAAGCTTCATCATATTGTACCTGGTTTAAATTTTGTTTTGTCCATTTAGCTGTACCGGAGGTGTTGGCAACTAAAGTTACAGGCGTACCAGCACTTCCCAAATGGCCCTGATTACTGTACCAATGCGTTGTGTAACCGGCTTTATGTGCAATATCAATAATAGAACATGAAGTATAAAATTGTTTGTTGTTATACTGATTGAACTCCGTTAAAGCACGTTCTAAACACCGTACTGTATTTGCCTCGCAGGAATATGCATTTGGATATAAAATAAAATGTTCGTCAGCCTTTTTTGCTGAAAGCCACGGCGTTGTTTCTACCGGGTAATCGGTAAAAGCGCTCATATAATCGCGCGATGCCGATTCGCCAATAACCATAATAATTGTAGAAGGCTTGCTGAATTGCGGTTGTGAAGGTGTAACAGTTAAATCTTTAATACGTTCCTGCATATTGGTTTGATACAGTAATGTAGTCGCCATATATTCCTTTACATCAAGCCACAATTCTACAAAGCCGGTGCGGCGGAATGCTGCTCTTTCGGAAAGCCACAGATAAACAGTTAAAAAGGCAAATACACCGGCGGTAAGCCCTGCCTGCCATAGCTCCATGCTAACAGCAGGATATTGTAGGTTAGCGTATACCATAAAGGCGTAAATTAAAATTGCCAGCGCAAAAATGCAAATGTTAAAGATGATGGAAAACGATTTAAAGAACTCAATAATTTCATTGTAATGGGTGTCCTGAATCATACTCATACCGTCTTCGCTTACACACGAACCGTATAAGTAATAATATACCCACTGCGCAACCGGAACAGCGCAAATTAAAAATTCGACAGTTGCAATAACCGGTAAAACAAGCTGCGGAAGCAGGTTAAAGTTAATTACTAAAACCTTTAGCGACATCAGCCAGCCAATAACGTACAAACCAAATACAATATCAAAATGAAAGCCAAAATCCGACGATACTTTACGGTTGGATAAAAAATAAAACAGCGGATAAGTAATAACCCACATAATGCCGGTAATAAGGCTTGTAATAAATATGGAGCTTGTAACCGGCAGGCTTGCACAGTATAAAGGGATAACCGGCATCACTGCGCAGGGAAAAAAGCGCCTTAACTGCAAATATTCTGCCTTGCGCCCCAGCCCGTGCGAAACCTTTAGATAAAATAAATACGGAAGTATATATAAAATTAATCCTAAAATAATATATTCGTTCATCAACATAAATCACTCCAATAAAAATATCCTGTTAAATTATAGCACAGAACGGCAAAAAATAGTACCGCCAATAATGTAGTATGGTATAATTATAAAAGAATAAAATGGGAGAATAGCGATGAAAAATCTATATCTATGCTTAACGGATTTTCAAATTTTAAATGCTTTAAATTTGCAGCTGTCAAAATTTAAAAATAAAAAAGCAGATTTATTTTTTATAACTAATAAAGAAGGTAATGAACAGCTTGCCGAAAGACTTGCCGCTGCCGGTATTTTTGAAAAAATTTATTTATTTAACAATTCAAGAATACAAGGCTTACATCAGTATGTGCGTTCAACTGTAGAGGGGAAAACAAACAAAGGCTTTGCTGCAGCGCTTGTAACTTCTGTTAACGAAGCCGTTTATAAGCTGCGCTCTAAATTCAGCGGCGAAGCTTACAGAATTAACGCTAAAATTGTATTAGGTGGGGAAATGGATTTTGCCGCTTATGACGAAGTGTTCTGCCTTGATAAACGCTCGCTTGTAGTTGACTGTGTAACACAGATTTTAAAAGAAACAGGCGGTAAATGCAAAATAAACCTTTTGGACGAGGGCACCAGCACCTACTGGCGCTCTATTTTAAAAACTAATTTCCCCGTAAATGATATCTACCTGTATGCGCCGAAGCTTGCCAACTATTATTCCGAAGGCTGGCGGGATAGAATTTATAAAATTCCTCAAATTGATTACGGCGATGAAAAGTTCCGGGCAGTAATTAATAAGGTTTTTGATTTTAAAGATGACGGTAATTATCCGCATGACAATAGCGGCAGTCTTCTTTTAAAAGATAAAATTATCTTTTTTGACCAAAACTGGGACCCAATGCCGGAATATTTTAAGCATCTTAATAAATTTATGATGCTGCTTTTGCATAACCCATATAAAAAGCATAAAAAGGAAAGCGCTTTTTATGAACGCAAAATGCAAATGTTCCGGATAACGGCGGATAACAGTGATGGTAATGACGTTATGGTAAAGCTGCACCCGCGCAGCCCGCTTAGCTTTGTGGCAGATTACCAAAAAAGTAAATGTGCTATGGCGCCCAATTTAAAAATACCCTGGGAAGTTTTTATGGATAACTGCCGTTTTAACAATAATATTTGGGTAACGGTAAGTTCTACCGCTTTATGTACCTATAAAATGATTTTTGCCGATTCGCGCGAAGATATACCGATGATTTTCTTGTATAAAATTGTCTACGACGGCAACAAAAGTTATCAGGAAGATGACCAATTCTTTAGAAGTTTTCAGAAAAAATATCCGCAGTCGGTATTTATACCCGAAACAATAGAAGAATTTACACAAATTTATAAAAAACTTATTATAAAAATGGACAACAAACGGAAAGAAAATAAATGAAGGATATTTGCGTTTTAAACATAGTAATTGCAAAAGTGTGGGGCGGCGGCGAGCAGTATGTTTATGATACCGCCAAAGCAATGAAAAAACTTGGCGTAAAAGTTTACATTGCTGTTGATAAAACCAACACAGTAATGCAGCAGCGATTTGCCGAAGCAGCAGAAGTTGTAACATTTAATTTATATTCTGTTGCCGGGATTTTTGCTGTAAACGGCATGGCAGGGTTTATAAAAAAGCAGCACGTGGATATTATTAACTGTCATAGCGGTCATGCCATGCAGCTGTGTCTGCTGCTTAAATTTTTAACCGGCGCTAAAATTGTTATGTTTAAACATAACGCCCTGCCTGCCAAGCATGATTTTTACCATAACTGGCAGCGCAAAAATACTGATGCCTTTATTTGCGTATCGCGCCTGGTGTATGATTTGCAATTGCAAGGGCTTACAGAAGCTGAAAAACAAAAATATCATCTTGTTTATAACGGCATTGATACAGAAAAATTTGACAAATATAAAAACATACAAAAAGACCCCGATAAGTTTATTATTGGCTATGCCGGTCGTATCGCGAGTGATAAGGGCATAGAGATCTTGTTGGAAGCATTTGCAAAATTATCTAAAAAGCACGAAAATATATACTTGCAGCTGGCTGGCACGGATGAAAAAGGCTACCTGCAAAAAGTGCAGCAGTTTATCGTTGAGCGCAACCTGCAAAAGCGCATAGAATATTTAGGCAATCAAAAAGATATGGAGCGTTATTATAAAAAGCTGAACCTTTTTGTATTGCCTTCTGTTGTAAAAGAAGCTTTTGGACTTGTATTATGCGAAGCTATGTATTGTGGAGTGCCTGTAATAACCACTAACAGCGGCGCTCAGAGCGAGATAATAACAAACGGTAGCGATGGCACAATAGTGCAGGCAGGAGATGTTAAAGCCTTGGTACGAAGTATAGAAGACACCTATAATAATTACGGTAATTATTTAAAAATGGCAGTAAATGCTAAAGAAAAAGTAAAAAACAAATTTAGCGTAATAAAATGCGCTGAAGAATTGATGAAAATTGATGAAAAATTTTTTGAGAAGGTGCAATGATGAATTTAAACGAAGTACTGATATTAACAGCCAAAAATACATCAATAGAAGGAAAATTTTTAACTAATAAAGGATTAAACGTAGAACATGTTTGGAAAAACGACCATTTTTCTTCTAGAAAATTTTCATTACTTAAAATATTCGGTTTGCAAAATTTGTTGTATGGATTTACTAGAGAAAAAATAAAAAAATATAATAAAATAATTTTAACAGAAACAAGCAAACCATCTTATATTATAAGGGATATCAAGAAATGGAATCCTGATGTAAATATTTGTTTTTATTTATGGAATATTGTGCAAGAACATCATAGAGAAGAAATAGAAAGTATTCAAAAAATGGGTGTTCCTATTTTTACTTTTGAAAAAGATGATTGTAAAAAATACAACCTAAATTACAATCCTCAGTTGTACCCGTATTTGTATAATAAACCGCAAAATATAAATGAAGAATATGATTGTTATTTTTGTGCAGCAGATAAAAATAGAACACAAACATTAATAAAAATAAAAAAGGCTTTAGAAAAAAATAATGTTTCTTATAAATTTAGAATTTTATTAAAAAAACATAAAAAATACAATTTTGATAAAAATGATGTTAAAGGAATAACTTTTATGGAAAAGTCTATTCCTTATGAACAGTTAATAAATGAAGCCTTTAAGTCCAAGGCAATTTTAGAAATAGTACAAGAAGGACAAAATGGATTTACTTGGAGAGTTTTTGAATCAATTTTTTATGATAAAAAATTGATTACTAATAATAAAAGCTTAAAAGATTATGATTTTTATCATCCAAACAACATTTTTATACTAGATAACAATTATGATAAAATTAAAGAGTTCTTGGCAAAACCTTTTATAAAAATTGATAATGAAATAAAAGAAAAATATGATTATAAAAATTGGATTTGTAGATTTTTTGATAATTAATAAAGGAGATTTATTATGAAAGGCATAATTTTAGCAGGCGGTAGTGGCACACGTCTTTATCCGCTGACTATGGTTACAAGTAAGCAGTTATTACCGATATATAATAAACCAATGATTTATTATCCGTTATCTACTTTAATGCTGGCAGGGATTAGAGAGATTTTAATAATTTCTACGCCGTATGATTTGCCGAATTTTGAAAAATTATTAGGTACAGGCGAAAGGTATGGGCTTAAATTAAGTTATAAAGTACAGCCTTCACCAGATGGTTTGGCACAGGCTTTTATTTTAGGTGAAGAATTTGTAGGCAACGATAGCTGTGCTTTAATTTTAGGCGATAATATTTTTTATGGTGCAGGTTTAAGCAAACATTTAAAACAAGCAGCTGCTAATAAAACTGGTGCAACAGTATTTGGTTATTATGTAGATGATCCGGAACGTTTTGGCGTTGTAGAATTTGATGCTGACGGTAAAGCGGTATCTATTGAAGAAAAGCCTGCGCAGCCTAAAAGCAACTATGCAGTAACCGGCTTATATTTTTATGATAACAATGTTTGTAAGTATGCTAAAACACTTAAGCCATCTGCCCGTGGAGAATTAGAAATTACGGATTTAAATAAAATTTATCTGCAAAACGATAAATTAAATGTAATTACGCTGGGGCGTGGTTATGCATGGCTTGATACCGGAACGGTAGACAGCCTAAACGAAGCAGCGGAGTTTGTAAAAGCTGTAGAAACAAGAACAGGTATACCCATTGCCGTGCTGGAAGAAATTGCCTACAACAATGGTTGGATAACTAAAGAGCAGCTTTTGGAAAGCGCAGAAAAATATGGTAAAGCACCTTACGGACAGTACCTTAAAAAAGTAGCTGACGGCAAGATAAAATATTAATTTTTAGAGGCATATAATTATGAAAATAACGAAAACAAAGCTTGATGGCGTAGTAATAATAGAGCCAGATGTATTTGGTGATAACCGAGGCTTTTTTATGGAAAGCTGGAATAAAAAGAAAATGGAAGAAGCTGGGCTTTTTTATGATTTTGTACAAGATAATCATTCCAAGAGTACGGTTAAAGGCACGCTTCGCGGTATACATTTTCAAAAAGGCGAAAAAGCGCAAGCAAAGCTTGTGCACTGTGTAAAAGGTGCAGTCCTTGATGTAGCAGTTGATTTACGTAAAAACAGCCCGACTTTTAAACAATGGGTAGGCATTGAACTTAGTGCTGAAAACAAAAAACAGCTTTTAATTCCACGTGGATTTGGGCATGGCTTTGTAACGTTAACAGATGATGTAGAGTTTTTATATAAAGCAGATAATTACTACGCTCCGGAAGCTGATGCAGGCATACGTTGGAATGATTCGGATATCGGAGTAGAATGGGATGTAGAAAATCCGATTTTATCTGAAAAAGATAAGAAAAATCCGTTTTTAAAAGAGTGTAAGGAATTATTTTGAAAGATACGGAATGATGGATATGAAAATTTTGATAACCGGTGGAGCCGGGTTTATAGGAAGTAATTTTATATATTATCAGTTTAAACATCATTTGGAAGATGCATTTATTTGCTTGGATAAGCTGACATATGCAGGCAATTTAAGCAGCTTGAGGGATGCGATGAAGCAGCCAAATTTTAAGTTTGTGCGCGGCGATATTGCTGACCGCGATTTTGTTTATAGCTTGTTTGAGATTGAAAAGCCGGATGTTGTGGTAAACTTTGCGGCGGAAAGCCATGTTGACCGCAGCATTTTAGAGCCTGAGCTGTTTTTAAAAACTAACGTTATCGGTACGGGCGTATTGATGGACGCTTGTCGCAAGTACGGCATTAAACGTTACCATCAGGTAAGTACAGATGAAGTATACGGTGATCTGCCATTGGACAGGACTGATTTGTTTTTTACGGAAACAACGTCGCTGCATACATCAAGCCCGTATTCTGCATCTAAGGCCAGTGCTGATTTACTTGTTTTGGCATACCATAGAACGTATGGTTTGCCGGTAACAATTTCGCGTTGCTCTAACAACTATGGTCCGTATCACTTTCCGGAAAAGTTAATTCCGTTGATGATTATCAATGCCTTGCACGATAAAGCTTTGCCGGTTTACGGAGATGGTGCCAATGTGCGCGACTGGCTGTATGTAGAAGACCATTGCAGTGCGATTGATTTAATTATCCGCAATGGTCGCGAGGGCGAAGTTTACAACGTAGGCGGGCATAATGAAAGAACTAATTTAGATGTAGTAAAAATTATTTTAAAAGCGCTTGGTAAAAGTGAGGAGTTAATAACTTTTGTGAAAGACCGTCCCGGTCATGACAAGCGTTATGCGATTGACCCGACAAAAATACATAACGAACTTGGATGGTTGCCGAAGACAAAGTTTGAACAAGGCATAGCCAAAACGATAAAATGGTATTTAGCTAATAAGGATTGGTGGCAGGACATCATCAGCGGTGAATACCAAAAATATTATGAAAAGATGTATGGTGAGAGATAATGAAAGTTTTGGTTACAGGTGCTAATGGGCAGCTTGGGTATGATGTTGTAAAAGAGCTGGAAAAACAAAACATTGAATGTTATGGGGTTACACGTAAAGATTTCGATATTACTGATTTTAAGTCAACTGAGAATTTTATCAATAAATATTTGCCTGACGTAGTAATACATTGTGCGGCTTACACTGCTGTTGATAAAGCAGAAGATGAACCTGAACTTTGTTATAAAGTTAACTCCGAAGCTACTAAAAATATTGCTGAAATTTGCAAAGAAATAAATGCTAAATTGCTTTATATTAGTACGGATTATGTTTTTGACGGAACAAAAGACGGTTTTTATGAAGTTGATGATGAAACAAACCCTATTAATGTTTATGGAAAAAGTAAGTTATTAGGGGAGATAGCAGTACAAAAAATATTAAAGAAATATTTTATTGTACGTATTTCTTGGGTATTTGGTGAACATGGAAATAATTTTGTAAAAACGATGCTGCGGTTGGGTAAAGATCATAAAGAAATTAATGTTGTATCTGACCAGTATGGAAGCCCTACTTATACTGCTGATTTAGCGCCTTTATTGGTTGAAATGATAAAAACGGATAAATATGGTATTTATCATGCAACGAATGAAGGTGTATGTAGTTGGGCAGAATTTGCAGAAGAAATTTTTAAAATAGCTAATATGGATATAAAAGTTAATTATATAAGAACAAAAGACTATCAAGCAAAAGCTAAAAGACCATTGAATAGCAGATTAAGCAAATTTACTTTGTTGAACAATAAATTTTTATTATTGCCGAATGTAGAATTTTCATTAAAAAATTTTTTAAAAAAGATAGGTGTATATAATTGTATCCGTTAATAAGTGTCATTGTTCCGGTATATAATGTCGAGAAGTATTTAAAACAGTGCTTAGACTCTATAATAAATCAAACGTATAAGAATTTACAAATAATATTAATTGATGATGGGTCAAGTGATAAGAGCGGAATTATTTGTGATGATTATCAACAAAAAGATAATAGAATAGAAGTTATCCATAAAACTAATAGTGGTGTTGCTGCGGCAAGAAATCAAGGTGTTTTAATGGCTAAAGGCGATTATATAGCTTTTGTAGATTCAGATGATTTTATTGAAAAAGATATGTATGAGATATTGTTAGCTACAATGGATAACGATAAAATTGATATGGCGGTTTCTACTATTAATAGAATAGAAAGAAATGGAAAAAATAGAGTACAAAGTAAGTTGTTTGAAAAAGATAGAATTTTAGATAAATTTGAGTTTATGGAAATTTTTATAAAAAATGAAAGTGGTTATTTGGTAAATAAGCTCTACAAAAAGAATATTCTTAAAGATGTTATTTTTCCGGACGGTAAATATTTTGAAGATTTGGTAACAATGTTACAATTGATAACTAATTCAGAAAAAATTTCATATGTTAATAAACCGTTATATAATTATAGAAAAAATGCTGAAAGTATCACGGGTGTATTTTTAGAATCACCAAAAAAAATTTTTGATAGATACAGCGAAGCTGAGCGGGGATGGAGATTATTAAAGGATAATTATTCAAAAAATATAAGTGATAATTTTATTGTTTTGCAATGTCAAAGTATGTTACTTATTTATGAGAAAATATATGATAAACAAGAATATAGAGACGTTAAAAATTTTCTGTTTGGTAAAATTTTAAATTTAGAAAAAATTTTTATGAATAGTTCATTCATAAGTAATTCAAAAAAATTAAAATGTTATACATTGTTACATTGTTTTTGGTTTTATAAAGTTATACTGAAATGGGAAAAGTTTTTTAAAAAGAGGAAGCTTTAATGAATAGTATATTAAAAAAAATATCAATGGAATATTTTGTTTTATTAGCTGTTATGTTTTTAACTGTGGGTTATGCACTTGATCAAAAATTTCTATACAATACTGCATTTTTTGTTGGTTTATTTTGTAAAATAATTTATTTATATAAAAATAAATTAGAGATAAGATTTAATGATTTTAATTTTAAATTATTATTGCTAATGATATTATTTTGTTTTTCATTATTGTTTATTTCATTTTATGCTGTTGATATTAATGAATCTATGAAATTTGCCGAATATTATTTTAAATGGATGTTTATTCCATTTTTCATGATATCCTTTCTTTCTATTGGAATAAAAGATTTTTATAAATACATGCTGTATGGTTTGATTATAGGTAGTATTGTTATTGCAAGTGGAGTATTTTGGAATAGTTTTGCTTTAGGTATGGATAGACCAGGTGGCTTTTTTATCACTGCGCCAAATTCGGTCGCAGGCAGATTGATTTTTTGTTTACCTTTTATTATTTTAAATAAAAATTTGAAAAATTTTTATTTAAAATGTTTAGTAAGTTTTTTTATTTTCGCTGCTGTTGTTTTAACTGGTTCAAGAGGAGGAATAATTGCTGGAATAATAGAGATTGTTATATTAATATGGTATTTGAGAAAATATAATAAAGTAAAAATTTGTGAAAATCTAAAAAGAAAACAAGTGATAACGTTTTTGCTTTTAATTTGTATTACATCTATAACAGTTGGTAGTGTTATTAATAGTCGTTTTATTGAATTTATAAAATACAATGGAAATTATATAGAGCACCGTGTTGGCGGAGACAGAATTTTGTTATGGAAGTCCAGCATTGATATGATAAAAGATAATCCGATTACTGGAGTAGGATTAAGAAATTTTAATAAAGTTTATATTGAAAATGGTTATATTGCAAAAGAGGCAAAAGAACCAAATTTAATTTCACCACATAATATTTTTTTGCATATATTTGTAGAGGCGGGCCTAATAGGTTTTGTAAATTTTATGATTCTTTTGTTATATCAGTTATATAGTGGATATAAGTATTCTAATGATAATTTGATATTGGCTTATTTCTTAGCAATTATAGGTATGTGCGTACATGGAATGGTAGATTATTTGATTTGGACAAAAAATTATTATCTTTTTTATTGGTTTATGGCTGGATGTATTTATGCGTATAAGACAAATGAATTATATGGGAGAAGAAAATGAAAATTTTTTTAGTTAATTTTTAGCAGACGGTAGGCTCGGTGGGACTGAAAAAGTGTTATGTAATATGGCAAATGAGCTTTCTGAAAGAGGAGCTCAAATAACAGTAGTATGTTGTGATAATGAAAATGGATTGCCGTTTTTTCCATTATCCCAAAAATTAAATTTTATAAATTTAAATGGAAGCGGAAGAGATTTAAAAGTTTCTATATCTATTAAAATTCAAAGAGAATTTTTAAGACTGATAGGTCTACTAGATAAATATAAGATGTTTATTTGCCTTAATTCTCATTATAAACAAATATTAGAGGAATTGTCTAACTTAATAAATGTTGAAAAACCTGATATTATTATTACGTTTGATCCAAATTCAATTATGGTATTAAAATATTTATTGAAAAATAATTCGCCAACAATTGCAATGTTGCATTTGGATTGTAAATTATTTTTTAATGAAAAAATGGATAATATTTTATTGAATTCTTTTAAAAATGCAAATTGCATTCAAGTTTTGAACAAGTCAAATATAGAAATTGTTAGACGATATTGTCCCTATATAGATGTTAGATATATCCCGAATGTTGTTAAAATGTCTTTAATAAAGAAAAATTATGATAAATGCTACAATAAGATTATTACTGTAAGTAGAATTGAAGAGTTAGGAAAACGTCCGCATTTGTTAATAAAAGCTTTTAATAAAATCTATAAAGAACATTATGAGTGGACATTAGAGGTTGTGGGGGACTTATACAACTTCTCATGAAAAATATAAAACTAAAATTTTAAAATTTATTGAAGAAAATAATTTGCACAACAAGGTATGTTTAACTGGAGTTACAGATAAAGTAGAAATTAAATTGCAAAAAGCTGATATATTTGCTTTTCCAAGTGCACATGAGGGGTTTCCGTTAGCATTAACAGAAGCTATGGCGATAGGACTACCAGCTATAGGATATAAAACATGTGCTTGAGTAAATGAACTAATAATAGATGGTTATAATGGCTTCTTATGTGAAGATGGTATTGATGATTTTGCAGAAAAGCTTAAAATTTTAATGCAAGATGCAGAGGTGCATAAGAAGATGGGACAAAATGCGCGGGAAAGTATGAAACAGTTTGCTCCTAAAAAATTTGGGATGAATGGGAAGATTTAATTAACAAAGTTGTAGAAGAAAGTAAAAAATAATTTAATTTATAAAGTTATCAAATGTTATAAATTTCGGAGCCTTACCATGCCGATAAAAATAATTAAAATCCTTCTTGCCGGGTTGTTTGCCGGACATTTGTTAAAAGCGAATAGAGTGCGTTCTGTGGCGCGGTTCAGCCGGGCAGGATGGGTTATGTTTTTTACGGCGGTTAAATTTTTCTGGCTGGTTTTTAAATATGCGCGGCAGCGTGATAAGGAGTTAAATAAAAAGCTTTAATAATTAACCTTATTTTAAATTTTTTACACTGGTAAGTTATAGCCAAGCAAAAGATAGTTGAGCAATATTAAATAAAATCATCTAAAGGAACACACCATGCAAATCATAATTTCGCCGGCGAAGAAGATGCGTATCGATAATGACGATATTGGCGCGGCACGTTTGCCGGTATTTTTAACTAAAACTGAAGAGCTTTTAACTGCCCTGCGCGCGCTGGATTACAAAGGCTTGCAAAAGTTGTGGCAGTGCAACGACGCTATTGCGGAGCTTAATTACAACCGCTTGCAGCGTATGGATTTGCGCCGCAATTTAACGCCAGCTGTTTTCAGTTACGATGGTTTGCAGTACCAGCATATTGCGCCGAATGTTTTGGATGAAGCCGCACTTGATTATTTGGGCGGGCATTTAAAAATACTCAGCGGCTTTTACGGAATTTTAAGTGCGTTTGACGGTGTTGTGCCTTACCGGCTGGAAATGCAGGCGCGGCTTGCCTGCGGCGGAGCAAAGAATCTGTATGCTTTTTGGGGCAGCAGCCTGTATGATGAACTGGTTAAGGACGATAATGAAATTTTAAACCTGGCTTCCAAAGAGTACAGCAAAGCGGTGGAGCCTTACGTTACGGACAAAATTCGTTTTGTAACCTGCGTGTTTGGCAGCCTGCAAAACGGCAAAATTAAGGTTAAGGCAACGGAGGCCAAAATGGCGCGGGGCGAGATGGTTCGCCGCTGTGCGGAAGAAAATGTGCAGCATATTGATGAAGTGAAAAAATTTACCGTTAACGGTTACAGTTTTTCAGGAGAATTATCCTGTGCAAACGAATTTGTTTTCTTAAAATAAAAATATTTAATCTGCCTGCGGCAAATGCTGCGGGCTTTTTATTTATGTGGGTTTAAAAGAAATTGCTGACGGTATAAAACAGATTTAAGACATTATCTGCTCTTTTACTAATAGCATAGTTTACAATAATAATAGCATAGCATAAATGCACAGAAACCGGCATAAAATAAATCCTTTTGCAGAAAAACAACTCAAAGTACAGTGTAAGCAAACAAAAATACACTAAAATTCAAAATAATTATACAAAACTTCTTGACAGAAATGTGAAGCTTTGTTATTTTATTAATAAAGTAAAGCAAAAAGTAAACTAATTTGCTTGAAAACGGTATTTGTCTGCGCAGACAGATGAATACTGTTTTATTTTAATTTTATGAGGAGGAGAAAACATGGGTATGAAGGAAAATGCGTTTGCGTTTATTGATGCGCACCGCAATGAAATGCTGAAAATGTGGGAAGAACTGGTTAACATAGACAGCGGATCTGACTATAAACCCGGCGTTGATAAGGTTGTTGCCAAAGTGGCTGATATACTTACGGCTATGGGCGGAAAAACCCGCATTGTTGAACATGAGAAGGCAGGCAATGCCGTTGTCAGCGAGTTTGGCGACTGTGCAAATAAACCGTTTATAATTTTAACCGGCCATCTTGATACTGTTTTCAGCAATCCGGAAGAAACTAAAAAGCGCCCGTTTACGATTAAAGACGGGCGTGCTTACGGGCCGGGCGCGCTTGATATGAAGGGCGGCGTAACTTTGGCTATCCATGGGCTGAAGGCGCTTTTGGCTGAAGGCTTTGACAAATATGCGTTTAAAGTTGTATTTGCAGGCGATGAGGAAACCGGCCATAAGAGCAGCGACCTGGCTGAAACTATGATGAAGGAGTTTAAGGGCGCTGCTGCTGCGTTTGATTTTGAAACCGGCTTTATGAACGATAATGTTGTTGTTGAACGCAAGGGATTTTACCGTTTTAGCATGGAAACTTTTGGGCGCAGCGTACATGCGGGCAACGAGCCGGAAAACGGCCGCAACGCTATTGTAGAGCTGGCGCACAAAGCGCTTGACATTGACGCTTTGACGGATTGGGAAACCGGCACGACGATGAACGTAGGCACTATTGAGGGCGGCACTGTTGCCAATGCAGTACCGGGTTACGCTAAAATGGTTGTCGATGTGCGTTATCTTGACCCGGTAGATTTTGAAAAGAAAAAAGAGCAGTTCCAGGCTATTGCCGATAAGGTTTACATTAAAGACGTTACTACCAAATATACCCCGCTGGCAGGGCTTGAGCCGATGGTGCGCCTTGATGGCAGCATGAAGCTGTTTGATGTTTACAAATCTGTTTACGAAGAGAACGGTTTTGGGCATCCTGAACCGATAATGGTTGGCGGCGGCAGCGATGCTACTTACACTACCAAAGTTGGCGTGCCTACTGTCTGTGCCGTTGGCGTAAAAGGCGGCTTAAACCATACGGTTGACGAATTCGCGGATGTAGAATCCATCTTTATGCGTGCCAAAGTTTTTATCGGCACCGTTTTAAAATTATAATCAGGGGGGATTATTGTGGCTGAGAAAGATGTAACCGCTGTTGATGAGAAAGATTACGAGCATCATCTGACATGGCGCGGCTGGCTGTCTTTTATAGTTGTTGCATTGTCGTTTTCGGGTGTTTTAAAAGATATGGGCCCGCTGAGCGCCTTTGATTTTACGGTGCTGACAGGCAAGTTTGGCAAAATTGCCGAAGGCGCGACTTTTATCGGCAAGGGCGGCATTGGCGCCAGCGAAGGTTTTATGTTTTCGCTTACATTATTCCCGACCGTTATTCTGGCGCTGGGCATTGTGCGTGTGGTTGAAAGCCGCGGCGGGCTTTTGGCGGCAGAACGCATTATCCGTCCGCTGCTGCGCCCCTTGATGGGTTTGCCAGGTTATGTCGGGCTGGCGTTTATCAGCAGCTTTACTACAACGGACGTTGGCGCGGTAATTACGCGCGATTTGTATGACGAAGGCAAATTAACCGATGATGAGCGCACAATTTTCGTGGCTTACCAATACGCTGCTTCCGGCACGCTTGCCAATACAATTAACTGCGGCGCGCCGCTGATGCCCATTTCTTTACTTTCTTTCGGTATCATCTTTATGGTGGAAATTATTGTTAAAATTATCGGTGCCAATATTATAAGGGTTTACCTGGCAATGAAACGCAAAAAGGCCGTAGGGGGTGCAAACTGATGGCAGCACAGGCTAAAAATAAAACAATTTTGGAAGAATTTATGGTGGGCTGCAAAAAAGGTTTTTACGTTGGCGTAGAAAATATTATGCCTGCTATGGTGCTGGCATATGCTTTAATTTTGTTCCTTAATATTACGGGGTTGATGGACATCATCGCTTCGGCAGTTGCACCGGTTATGGCGCTGTTTGGTTTGCCGGGTGCGGCGATTGTGGCTTTGATTTCTGCCTTTTTTGCCAAAGCTGCGGGCGCTGCAACGGCGGCGTCGTTATATGCTGACGGTATTATCAATGCGGCGCAGGCAACTATTTTGTTCCCGGCAACTATTACCATGGGCACGCTGGTTGGCCACTTTGCGCGCTGCGTATTAACCGCCGGCACTAACCCGAAGCACCATGCATTTTTGCTGGTAATTCCTATTATCGACGCTTTGCTGTCGATGGTTATTGTAAGGGTAATTTTAAACTTTATGGGGATTTCCTGCTAATAGGAGGTTTAACTGAGGATGAATGAGAAAGAGCAGGCATTTGCGTATATTGAAGGGCACCGCGATGCTATGATGAAAATGTGGGAAGAACTTGTTATGATGGACAGCGGCTCCGGCAATAAGCCGGGCGTTGATGCCATTGTGGCAAAAGTTGCCGGCATTTTGGAAGGCATGGGCGGCAAAACCCGCATTATTGAACACGAAAATGCAGGCAATATGCTGGTAAGCGAATTTGGCGACTGCCAAAATAAACCTTTTGTAATTTTTACAGGCCATCTGGATACTGTTTTTGACGATCCGGAAACCACCAAAAAACGCCCCTTTACCATTAAAGACGGCACTGCTTACGGTCCGGGCGCGCTGGATATGAAGGGTGGCGTAACGCTTGCCATTCATGCTTTGCAGGCCTTGCAGAGCGTTGGTTTTGACAAATACGGCGTTAAGGTTATTTTGGCAGGCGACGAAGAAGTTGGGCACAAGCACAGCGATTTTGCCGGTAAGATGATGGAAGAAGCCAAAGGCGCGGCTTATGCTTTTAACTTTGAAACCGGCTTTATGGATGACAGCCTGGTGCTGGCACGCAAAGGCGTGTACTGCTTTGCCATGGAAGCCTTCGGCCGCGGCGCGCATGTAGGCAATGCTCCGGAAGAAGGGCGCAGCGCCATTAAAGAACTGGCATACAAAATTCTGGATATTGAAGCGTTAACCGACTGGAGTAAGGGGCTTAATTTAAACGTTGGTGTTATCGAAGGCGGCACTGTGCATAACTCCGCACCGGCGTATGCCAAAATGATTGTGGATATGCGCTTTACCGACCCGGCAATGCTGGAAGCAATGAAAGCCAAATTCCAGGAGATTAACGATAAAGTTTACGTTGACGGCGTAACCTGCAAAATGACGCCGGTATCTTTAATGCAGCCGATGGTAGAACTGGAAAGCAGCAAAGAATTGTTTGAGCTTGTTAAAAAAGTTTATGAAGAAGAAAGCTTTGGCAGCCCGAAAGCAATTACCGTTGGCGGCGGCAGCGATTCTGCCTACACCACTATGGTTGGCGTGCCTACCGTGTGCGCCATGGGCGTTAAAGGCGGGCGCAACCATACGGTTGACGAGTTTGCCAATGTGGAATCGCTGTTTATGCGTGCCAAATTAATGTGTGCCGTAATGCTGGCACTGTAATTTGCGGTTGACAACGGCGGCGCAAAACTTTATACTTAATTTAACTGAACAGGGGAGCTTACAGATAGGCTGAGAGGAAGCTGTGCGCTTCGACCCTAAACCTGATTTGGATAATGCCAACGTAGGGAATGTTTGCAGATGACGGCAAGTGCCTTGTTGGTGCTTGCCGTTTCTTTATATCAGGCAGTTGCAATTTAATATGCCGTTAGAGTGAGCAAAGCTCATGAAGGGGTGCACCACCGCGGGTGCAGGCTTCTTCATGGGCTTTTTTAATTGCGGCGGAAAGGAGAAAAGATGCGCGTAAACGGAAAAGACATTGAGCTTAAACGCGGTATAACGCTGGCGGAATTTTTGGCGGCGCATAACTACCGTGCGGAGCTTGTGGCAGTGGAGCGCAACGGGCAGATTGTGCCGCGTGCGGAATTTGGTGCAGCCGTTTTAACAGACGGCGATGAACTGGAAATTGTAAGTTTTGTTGGAGGAGGTTAAAGCCGTGGCAGATGATTTTAAAAAGCAGCTTGCGCAAGTGCGCGTGGGCATTGCCGGGCTGGGCGGTTTGGGCTCGCACATAGCGGTGTTTTTGGCGCGTGCTGGCGTGCAGCACCTGCACCTTATTGATTTTGACCGCGTGGACGAAAGCAATTTAAACCGCCAGCATTACTTTCTGCGCGACGTTGGCAGGCTTAAAACAGAAGCGCTGGCAGAGCAGCTTTTGGCAATTAACTCGGCGCTTAAAATTAAAACGGAAAATATAAAACTTACGGAAACAAACGCCGCCGCTGTTTTTAAAGCAGACGGCATTATCTGCGAAGCGGTGGACAGCCCTGAAACAAAAGCCATGCTTGTAAACGCACTGCTTGCCGCTTATGCGGATAAAACACTTATTGCGTGCAGCGGGCTGGCAGGAGCAGGGCGCAGCAATGCCATTAAAACACGGCGTATAAGCAAAAACTTTTATTTGTGCGGCGACGGTGAAAGTGGCATAGAAACCTGTGGGCGGCTTTCGGCACCGAGAGCAGCCTTATGCGCTGCACATGCGGCAAACCTTGCTCTGGCGCTTATTTTAGGATTGGAGGAATAACAATGGAAGATGCACTTATTTTAGGCGGGCATAAATTTACCAGCCGCTTTATTTTGGGCAGCGGCAAATATTCTCTGGAGCTTATTAAGGCGGCGGTGGAAAACGCCGGTGCGGAAATTTTAACACTGGCCCTGCGCCGCGTAAATGACGGCGGCATGGCCAATATTTTAGATTATATCCCCCAAGGCATTACGCTTTTGCCCAACACCAGCGGCGCACGCACTGCGCAGGAAGCTGTGCGCATTGCCCGCCTGGCGCGCGAGGTATGCGGCAGTGATTTTGTAAAGATAGAAGTAATCCGCGACAGCAAATACCTGCTGCCCGATAATTACGAAACAATTAAGGCAACGGAAATTTTGGCGGCAGAGGGCTTTGCGGTAATGCCCTATATGTACCCCGATTTAAACGCCGCGCGCGACCTGGCAAATGCCGGTGCTGCCTGCGTAATGCCGCTTGGCGCGCCTATCGGCAGCAACATGGGGCTGGTAACAAAAGAGTTTATACAGATTTTAATTGATGAAATTGATTTGCCAGTTATCGTCGATGCCGGTATCGGCTCTCCTTCGCAGGCGTGCGAAGCAATGGAAATGGGCGCGGCGGCAGTAATGGCCAATACCGCCCTTGCCACCAGCGGCGATATTCCCGCCATGGCGGAAGCGTTTAAGCTGGCAATTAGTGCCGGGCGCAAAGCCTACCTTGCCGGGCTTGGCGCAGTAACTGGGCGCGCGTCGGCAAGCAGCCCGCTGACAGGTTTTATAGGGGAGTGACGCTGATGAAGGAAAAACAAAACCTTGCGGCAGCTGCGCAGGACTGCATGGCATACCTGCCGGGAATGGAAGTAATAGAATCGGATATTTTGCGCGAGGTGCAGCACGCGGCGGACAGCGTGGATTTTAACGCTTTTACGGAGCTGGACGTAAAGGCCGCGCTTATGCGCAAGCACAAAACGGTACAGGACTTTGCGGCGCTTCTTTCACCGGCGGCGCTGCCGTTTTTGGAAGAAATGGCGCAGCAGGCAAGGCAGCTTACCTTTAAATGGTTCGGCGCGGCACGCAGCATTTTTACGCCGCTGTACCTTGCCAATTACTGCGAAAATTACTGCGTGTACTGCGGCTTTAACTGCCATAACAAAATTAACCGCTTAAAGCTGGACGAAGACGGCATGGAACGCGAAATGCAGGCCATTGCCGCTACCGGCCTGCGTGAAATTTTACTTTTAACCGGCGAAAGCCGCAGCATGAGCGGCGTGGAATATATTGCTTCTGCCGTAAGGCTGGCGCGCAAGTATTTTGCCGTTGTAGGGCTTGAGGTATACCCGCTGAACAGTGATGAATACGCGTACCTGCACGAATGCGGCGCGGATTATGTAACAGTGTTTCAGGAAACTTACGATGTTGGCGCTTACGCTAAACTGCATCTGGCAGGGCATAAGCGTGTGTTCCCGTACCGTTTTTACACGCAGGAGCGCGCGTTAAAAGGCGGCATGCGCGGCGTGGCGTTTGCACCGCTGATGGGGCTGAGCGGCTTTTGCCGCGATATTTTTGCCTGTGGTCTGCACGCATATTTGGTGCAGCGCAAATACCCGGCTGCGGAAATCAGCTTTTCGTGCCCGCGCCTGCGCCCGGCGGAAGGCAACGAACTGCCGCCCGAAGCCAACGGCACGGATTTACGGCATTTAGTGCAGGCGGTGTGCGCTTACCGCCTGTTTATGCCGCAGGCAGGCATTACCGTTTCCAGCCGCGAAGGCACCGGAGTGCGCGATAATCTTTTGCAGATTGCGGCAACAAAAATCTCCGCAGGCGTAAGCACGGGCATCGGCACGCACAGTAAGCAGGAGCGCGAAGGCGACGAGCAGTTTGAAATTGACGATAACCGCAGCGTGGACGAGGTGTTTAACAGCATAAAAAAAGCCGGCTTACAGCCGGTGCTTACGGATGGCAGCTATGTATAAAAATTTTGTTTGCGTTACGGACAGAAAAATAAGCCGCGCGCCGTTTTTGCAGCAGATAGAAACCATCTGCGCACTGCGCCCCAAAGCGCTTATTTTGCGCGAAAAGGATTTAACCGAAGCAGAATACACGCAGCTTGCGCAAAAGGTACAGGCAGTTTGCAAAACCTGTGGCGTTAAATTTATTGTGCATACCTTCTTGCGGGTGGGGCTGGCGCTCGGCGCGGACGGCGCACCCCTGCCTCTGCCCGTATGCGCCGCAATGACAGCGGCGGAGCGCTTGGAGGCAGGGTATTTTGGCGTTTCCGTACACAGTGCGGAAGAAGCAAAGGCGGCAATTAAATTTGGCGCGGCATATTTAACAGCCGGGCATATTTACGCAAGCAGCTGCAAACAGGGCGTGCCGCCGCGCGGACTGGCGTTTTTAAGGGAAATCTGCACGCTGAGCCCGGTGCCTGTTTATGCCATTGGCGGCATCGGGCTTAATAAGGCGCAGCTTGAAGAAGTGCTGGCGTGCGGCGCTGCCGGTGCCTGTGTGCGCAGCGCGTTTATGCGGCTTTAAAGCTTAACCGCTTTAACGCAGAACATGGGCACGGGAATATAAAAAATATCTTCGGCGGCGTAAATGCGGCTGCCTACCGTGGTATCCGTGCTGACGCTGCACTGCCCTGTGTTTTGCAGAAATTTTTCGTCCCACTGCGGGCGGTTATAGGCGCTGATGTCCAGCATGTGGTAAATGTTGTGGCATTCGTCCAAAAGCTCCGGCGCAATATCCGCATGGGCGTTTTTGGCAGGCAGCTTCTGGCTGTGGTGGGCGCGGGCATATTCGGCGTCGTAATTTAAAAGCAGGCCGCCCGGTTTAAGCACGCGCAGCCACTCGCGGTAGGCAGTTTCCGGGTGGGGCAGGTTCCACATTACGTTGCGGCTTATTACAGCGTTAAAACTTGCGTCCGCAAAGTCCAGCGCTTCGGCGTCCATAACCATAAATTCTGCATTGCTGCGTTCAGCGGCGGCAAGTGCCATGGCGGCTTCAATCATTTCCGGGGTCAGGTCAATACCGGTAACGCGGTGCTTCTGCCCCAGCAAAATGCCAAAAAAGCCTGCGCCGCAGCCAATGTCCAAAATTTTTAAACTGCGGTTCTGCGGCAGATGGCGCGTAATTTCCTGCTGCCATAAAAGCTGTTTTTCGCTGTGCAGTTCTGCCTTGCGCAGATTGGCAAAGCCTGTGCTGCGTTTTTGCCAGTAGCCTGTTATATATTCTTTTTCGTCTGTGCGGTGGATGATGCTTGCTGCGGAAATTTCACTCATAATAATGCTCCTTTAATCAATGCTTAAATCCTTGGTAATTTCGTAATAATCGCAGGGGTGCGCGGCAAAGCCCTGAACCGTGCTTTTCATGGCAAGCGTCATTTTTAAATGGGCAATGTAGGCAAAGGCGCTGCCGTCAACCAGCTTCCGGCTGATGGCTGCCGCAAGCTCCGTGCGCTTTTCGGGGCTGAACTCGCTGGTAAGCTGCCCTATGAGGCTTTCGGTACCGGGGTTATAGTAATTGCCGCTGTTGTAGGCGCTTTCCTTCAGCACGTGGGTGGTAAAATAATACTGCGCGTCACCGGTGGGCGCGGTAACAAAGGCTTTGGCGTAAATATCCCACTCGCCGCGGCGCAGAAAGTCGGCATAACCGTCCGTAGGGTTAATTTCAAGGCGGATGCCTGTTTCTTTAAGCCAGCTTTGCGCGGCTTCTGCCAAAAGCGGCAGTTCCTGGCGGAAGCTGTAAGTAAGCCAGCGCAGGGTCAGCGGTTTGCCGTCCTTATCCACATAGCCGTCGCCGTCGGTATCTGTCCAGCCTGCTTCGGCAAGCAGCTGCCGTGCGCCTTGGGGGTTGTATTCCGGCGCATGCACTGTAGCGCCGCCAAAAGGCAGGTTCGGCGGAAACGGCCCGGCTGCGGCAATGCCGTTGCCCATCAGCTGCACTCTGGCAAAAGTTTCCTTGTCAAGGCTCATAACAATGGCGCGCCGTACGCGTTCATCATGCAGGGCAGGCGTGTTAAAGTTAAAGGCAGCTAAAAACGTGCGCGAGGTATCGGTGCTGCTGGTTTTATAAGCTGCGCTGTCTTTAAAAAGCGGCAGCGAAGCATAGGGCAGTCCCTGCGCGGCGTCAATTTCGCCGTTTTGCAGCGCCAGTGCCAGCGTGTTGCCGTCGGTAATGCTGCTGACGATAATTCTGTCCGTTTTCGGCATGCCGCCGTAGTAAGCGGGGTTTTTAACCAGCACAACTTCTTTCGGCGTCAGGCTTTCTACCATAAAGGGGCCGGTGCCGCTTATTTTGGTATCGTCGCTGGTGCTGCGGCTCATGTCAATAATGCAGCCGTAGGGGTCGCACAGGTAGTTAATCAGCACCGGCACTTTGGCGGCCGATGTAATGGTTACGGTCTGCCCTTCGGCGGTAATGCCCGTTATTTTTAAATCAACCCTGGCGCGGTTGTGGCGGCTTATTAAATCCTCAAGGCAGGCTTTAACGGCTGCGCCTGTCATTTTGTTGCCGCTGGTAAAGTAAATATTGTCTTTTAAGGTAATTTTAACTGTGTTTTCGTCAATAAATTCGTACTTTTCGGCCAGCCACGGCTGAGGCTGCATAGCGTCGTCAAATTTAAAAAGCGTTTCGCCTACGCCGTAGCGGATGGCGCTCCAGCCCTGATAGGCTTCGTGCGGGTCCATACCGGCATTTTCGTTGGCAATGCCGTAGGCAGGCGTGCCGTAGCGGAATACCTTTTCGCCGCCGGGTGCGGCGTTGTTGCCGCAGGCAGAGGTTAAAAGCGCGGCGGAAAGCACAAGCAAAGCTAAAAATTTCATAGAATCACCCAAATAAAAAAGCCATGAAGAAACTGCCGCTTATCGAAGCGGTTACAGCCTTCATGGCTTTGGTTTATGTTTTAAAAGAATAATTTTAACAGCTGCTCCGGCAGCCAGGCGGTTGCTCCTGCAACCTGTAATTTATTATAAAACTTAAAGCGGACTCTATGTCAAGCCCTGCTGCTTAAAAAAGAAACAAATTTTACGTGCTTATCCATGTATTCGCCAATACTGCCGATAACCTTGCCCATGGTAAAGGCGGCAAGTATTGTGCCGAAGCCCAGCCCGTCCACGCGGCCCAGAAAGAAAAAGGTCATGGCGGCAGTAATGGCAAGGCAGATAACGTCAAAACCTATTTTAATGCGCACATAGCTCCAGCCGGTAATGGCGGCAAGCTCGCGCGGAAAAAGGTCGGTTGGTATAATTGGCAGCTGGCAGCGGTTGGCAAGCGCCACGCCAAAGCAGATAACAATGTAGCTGATGATAAAATAAATAATATCAAGCGTCAGGCTCTGCGGCAGCTGCTTAATCCACATTTCGTGCACGTCAATCATGGCGCTGAAGGCCGAGCCGACAACGAAGCTGAACAGGTATACCGGCACAAAGCGTTTGCTTAAAAGCATCAGGCTGAGCACCAGCGAAACCTGAAAAACCTCCGTCCATGCGCCGAGCGTTATAACCGGCAGTACATCGGCAAAGGCGTAAGGCACACTGGAAATTGCCGAAATGCCTGAACCGGAATGCAGCATTAAAACAACGCCCAGACTGTTGATGATAATGACCAGAAGCAGCGACAGTTCGCCGCGGATGGTAAGTTTGTTTTCCTGCATAAAAAATTCCCCTCAAAACAAAAATACATTATATAATTATAAAACTCTGCTTTGCGCAGCGCAAGAAGTGAATTGCCGGTCAGCAAAATTTTGCGGGAATTTAACACGGGGTTTTATAAGTTATAACTGATAAACAACGCTGAAATTACAATTTTATCAGTTATAACTTACAAAATGCGTAAAATTATCAATCTTATCAGTTATAACTGATGAAATTTCAAAAGAGTGCTTGCGAAAATTACATTAAAGATTTACGGCAAAGCGGCAGGAAAATTTCAGGAAGGGGAGAATAATAATAAAGTTATGCTGGTATAGAATGAATGTATTTAGTTAGTGTTTTATGGAGGAAAGAATGACTGTTGATTGTACTTACGGACTGAATCCGCAGCAGGCGGAAGCTGTTATTAATACCGAAGGGCCGATGCTGATTATGGCAGGCGCAGGCAGCGGCAAAACCAAAGTGCTTACCTGCCGCGTGGCCAACCTTTTGCAAAAGGGCGTGCGCCCGTACCGCATTTTGGCAATTACTTTTACCAACAAGGCTGCTGCCGAAATGCGCGAGCGCGTTAACAATATGAGCGGCCCGGCTGCCAAGGATGTGTGGCTGTTTACCTTCCACGCTTTCTGCGCGCGTTTTTTGCGTATGGAGATAGATAAGCTGCCCGGGTATGGCGGCAATTTTGCCATTTATGATACAGCCGACAGCCAGAACCTGATTAAGCAGATTTTAAAGGAAATGAACCTTGACGATAAACGCTTCCAGCCTTCGGGCATTTTGTCGCGCATCAGCAATGCCAAAAACGCTTTGCAGGACGCGGCGGCTTTTGCGCGCCAGGCAGGCGATTTTTACGAGCAGAAAGTGGCGGATATTTACAGCCGTTACGAACAGAAACTGCAGTTAAACAACGCACTTGATTTTGACGACCTTTTAATGCTTTCCATTAAACTTTTGCAGGAAAACAAAGAAGTGCGCGAAAAATATCAGGACCGTTTTGATTATCTGCTGGTGGACGAGTATCAGGATACTAACCATGCGCAGTACCTTTTAACAAAGTTTCTGGCTGCCAAGCACCGCAACATCTGCGTTGTGGGCGATGCCGACCAGAGCATTTACGGCTGGCGCGGCGCCGATATTCAAAACATTCTGGATTTTGAAAAGGATTACCCCGACGCCAAAGTAATTAAGCTGGAACAGAACTACCGCAGCACGCAGATTATTCTGGACGCTGCCAACGCAGTTATAGAAAACAATACCGGCCGCAAGCCGAAAAATTTGTGGACGGAAAACAAAAGCGGCGCCGATATTATTTATTTTCAGGCGGTGGACGAGCGCGACGAGGCACGCTTTGTAATTGAGCAGCTGCAGAATTTGCAGCGCACCGAAAACAAAAAGCTGGGCGATATGGCAATTTTGTACCGCACCAACACGCAGAGCCGTATTTTTGAAGAAATGCTGATTAAAAGTGGTATCAGCTACAATATGGTAGGCGGGCTTAAATTCTACGAGCGTAAGGAAATTAAAGACATCATTGCCTATCTGCGCGTAATTTTTAACCCGGCCGATTCGCTGAGCCTGCTGCGCATTATCAACGTGCCGAAACGCGGCATTGGCGATGCTTCGCTGGCCAAAATTCAGGCTTATGCCGCTGCCAACAATGCAAGCTTGTTTGAGGCTGTTTCCAACGCTGCGGCAATTGACGGTTTAAGCAGCCGCTTTGTAAGCAAGCTGGACGATTTGGCAGGCATTATTTTTGAACTGATGAACCTTGCCAGTGAAGCGCCGGTTGAAGATTTGATTGACCGCGTGCTGCACGATACCGGCTATCTTGAAGAACTGGAGAACGAGCGCACGCCGCAGGCGCAGAGCCGCATTGACAACCTGCATGAATTAATCAGCGTGGCGCAGGAATTTGCGGCATCCGAAGAAGAAAATAATCTGGAAAACTTTTTGGCGCATGTTGCGCTGGTAAGCGATATTGATGATACGGAACTGGGCGAGGACGCCATTACCTTAATGACGCTGCATTCTTCCAAGGGGCTGGAGTTTCCGGTAGTGTTCCTTGTAGGCATGGAAGAAGGGCTTTTCCCGCATGCGCGCACGCTGATGGACGAAACGGAAATTGAAGAAGAACGCCGCCTGTGTTATGTAGGCATTACGCGCGCCAAAGAAAAACTGTTTTTAAGCAGCACCAAAATGCGCACCATTTACGGCAACACGGTAACTTATCCGCCTTCCCGCTTTTTGCAGGAAATTCCCGCGCGTTTGGTGAAAACCATTAAAAGGCAGGAACGTTTCAGCGCGCTGGAGAACTTTAAACAGGTAAGCGAAAAATACAGCGCAAGGCCGCAGAAGCCTGCAAGCACTTTTAACCCGCACAGCTTTATGCCGCAAAAACCGGCTGCCGCCGCAGGAGGCACGGGCACGCGCTTTAACACCGGCGACAGGGTAAGCCACAGCAAATGGGGCTTAGGCATGGTTGTAAGCGTTAAAGACAGCCCGGACGGGCAGGAAGTAAAGGTTGCCTTTGCAGGTGCCGGTGTGCGCAGCCTGCTTACCAAATATGCGGTGCTGAAAAAATTGTAAGTTTTAAGCGGAGGGCATTATGGATTTAGAACGTGCGCAAGCACTGGACGAAGCGCAGAAACTGCGCAGGGAAATACGCCATCACGAATTTTTATATTATGTATTGGATGCGCCGGAGATTACCGACGCCGAATATGATGCTTTAATGCGCCGCTTGCAGGAGCTTGAGCGTGCATATCCTGACGATGTGCCGCCCGATTCGCCTACGCGCAGGGTTGGCGGCAAGGTAAGCCCGGAGTTTACCGAAGTGCGCCATATGACGCCGCTGCTTTCTCTGGGCAATGCCTTCAGCGACGAAGAACTTGCTGCGTTTGACGCGCGCGTAAAAAGCGGCCTGCCCGAAGGCAGCGAGGTGGAATATGTTTTTGAACCGAAAATTGACGGCCTTGCCTGCAGCCTCATTTACGAAAACGGTCGCCTGGTACGTGCTGCAACCCGCGGCGACGGCGAAGTTGGCGAAAACGTAACCGCTAATGTGCGCACTATCCGTTCCATTCCGCTGACGCTGAACGTTAAGGAAGGCGAAGAAGTGCCGGAGCTTTTGGATGTGCGCGGCGAAGTTTACATGCCCCGCCACGCTTTTATGAAGCTGAACGAGCAGCGCAGCGAAGCGGGTGAAAACGAATTTGCCAATCCGCGCAACGCGGCGGCGGGCAGCCTGCGCCAGCTTGACCCGAAA
>ULWT01041159.1_pt1 | contig 36900 bp, 37 predicted proteins | sample 1960611 | NCBI WGS metagenome assembly ULWT01 (sample SAMEA4835819, study PRJEB28245) | human gut metagenome | biome: gut microbiome; material: fecal sample | place: Denmark | collected 2008
ACTACTGTTTTTCCAGAGCCAACATCACCTTGCAATAATCTGTTCATAGATTTGTCTTGCTCCATATTTTTATCTATTTCTTCTAATACTCGTAATTGAGCTTTTGTTAGGTTAAATGGTAAAGAATTTATTACATCAGACATATGTGCATCTTTACTAAAGCTAATTCCTTTATGGTCTTTTAAATTGCTATTTTTCAATTGCAATAAAGCTAATTGTGTTGATAGTAATTCTTCAAATACAAATCTTTTTCTAGCTATTTCAAAATCTGCAAATTCTTTTGGAAAATGTACTGTTTCTATTGCTTTATTTATCTCTTCTAATTTATATTCATTTAATATGTATTGTGGTAAAGTTTCTTTTAACCCACCATCTTCTTCTACATCTTTTAAACCATTTTCTATTATTTTTCTTATTGTATTTTGAGATAAACTAAATGTTAATGGATATAGTGGAATTATTTTTCCTGTATTGTTTTTCTTTTCTATTTCATCAAACACTGGTGAAGTTAAGTCTATTTTTCCATATTTATTACTTATTTTTCCAAAGAAACGATATTTTTTACCGTATTTCAAATTTACTTTTTAAATATGATTGATTAAACCATGTTATTGTTGCTGTAGCTGTTTCATCTCTTACTTGCAATTTTTGCATAGTTTTTCCATTTCTAATTCTAGTATCTGTTAGTCTAGATACTGCAATAACTTCAATTGTTGCTTCTTCTCCATCAAAACATTCATACAATTCTTTTGGTTTGTTTCTGTCTTCATAATCTCTTGGAAAATATGTAATTAAATCTCCTAATGTAAAAATTCCTAATTTATTTAAGAGTTTTACCCTGTTAGGACCTACACCTTTTATATATTTTACATCTTTATTTAAATTAATCATCTTTTGCTCCTTTAAAGTTTGGTGCATCTTTTAAATTTTTAATATTTTAAAATCTAAGCCATCTGCACTTACTAATTTAAATTCAATTCCATCAATATTTCCTTCTATTGCATCTTGAATTGCTGATGCGTGTAAATGTCCGTAAAAACATCTTTTTATGTTATATTTTTTTAATATTTTTATATATTCTGTGTTTAAATTGTTTTTTGTTATTGGTGGATAGTGCATAAATGCTATTATCTCTTTTTCTGTTCCATATTGTTCGATTCCACTTTTTATTGATAGTTCTAATCTTGCTACTTCTCTTTGTGTTAATCTTTTATCTTCTGCATCTTCTGTTAAAGCCCATCCTCTTGTTCCTACTATTATTTTGTTTTCAAATTCATAGCTGTTGTTTATTAAAAAATCTATATTTTCAAAGTTCTTTTCTTTGATGTATTTTCTCATACTTGTTACTGTTGACCACCAATAGTCATGGTTTCCTTTTAATAATATCTTTTTTCCTGGTAGTGAGTTTATGTATGCAAAATCTTTTTCTGTTTCGTCTAAATACATTGCCCATGAGAAATCTCCTGGTAATACTACTAAGTCTTTTTCTGTGACTTTTTCTTGCCAGTCTTTTTTTATTTTTTCTTCGTAATTTTCCCAATTTGTACCAAATATGTTCATTGGTTTGTTGGTGTTGAATGATAAGTGTAAGTCCGCTATTGTGAATATTGCCATTTGTTTTCTCCTTTCTTTTTTCTTTATATAGTTTACAATATTTTTGTGAAATTGTCTAGAAATTTGTGAAATTTAAATTTTTATATTCTAATAAAGTAAAAAACACAGCTTCTAATTAAAGAAACTGTGCTTAAGAATGTTATTTAATTATTATTTCACAACTTCAACATCAATATTTAAGTTTTCACCATTGATATTTGTATCTGTATAATCTGCTCTATCTGAATCATAAACGATTTCTACTGCTAAAGTATCATGTTTAATTAACTCAGCATTTTGTTTTATAACATTTTCTAACATTTCATTTCCAGATACATAAAGATTTATTTTATCTAATACTTCAAAACCTTTGTCTTTTCTCATATTTTGAACTTTTGATAATACTTCTCTTACATAACCTTCTTCTTTTAATTCTGGTGTGATATGTGTATCTAATACAACACCTATTTCACCTTCACCAGCAAATGCAAATCCATCTTTTCCATTCATTGTTATTAATAAGTTTTCTGAATTTAAACCAATTTGTGTATCATCTATTTCAATGTATTCAACTCCACCGTTTTTTACTGTGTTTGCTAAGTCCATTTGATTTTTCTTTGCTATTTCTTCTTTTATTCTTGGGATTAATTTTCCGTATTCTTTTCCTAATACTGGTAAATTTGGTTTAATTTCAAAGTTTACGTAGTCTGACATTTCTGCTCCTAGTTCAACTTTTTTAACATTTAATTCTTCTTTTACAATGTCTGAATAATATTCTGGTAAAGTATCTACAGATATTAACATTTCTGATAATGGTTGTCTGTTTTTGATATTTACTGAATTTCTTGCACTTCTTCCTAGTTTTACTATTGTGTATGCTAAGTCCATTTCTTGTTCTAGTTTTGTATCTACTGCTGTTGCATCATATTCTGGCCATGAGCATAAGTGTATACTTTCTGGTGCTGTTTTGTCTAATCCAGCTACTAAGTTTTGGTAGATTTCTTCTGTCATGAATGGTACAAATGGTGCTGATATTTTGCTTAATGTTACTAATACTTTGTATAATGTTACATATGCTCCTATCTTTTCATCTGTTAATTCTTGACTCCAGAATCTTTCTCTGTTTCTACGTACATACCAGTTTGAAAGTTCATCTGTAAAGCTTTCAATTTGAAGTGCTGCTGATGTTATATCATATTTGTCTAATTTTTCATCTACTTCTTTTACTAATGTATTTAATTTAGAGATAATCCATTTGTCCATTATGTTTGTTACTTTGTAATCTTTATATTCTAATGGATTGAATTGGTCTATTTCTGCATATAGAACATAGAATGAGTATACATTCCATAATGTACTTAAAAATCCTCTTTGTGTTTCTTGTACATTTTCTAGTCCTAATCTTGTTGGTAACCATGGTGCACTACATGTGTAGAAATGCCATCTTGTAGCATCTGCTCCAACTTCGTTTAATAATACCATTGGATCTACTCCATTACCTTTTGATTTTGACATTTTTTGTCCTTTTGAGTCTAGTACGTGTCCTAATACTATACAGTTTTCAAATGGTGTTCTTCCAAATAATGCTGTTCCTAAGGCTGTTAATGTGTAGAACCATCCTCTTGTTTGATCTATTGCTTCTGATATGAATTGTGCTGGGAAGTTTTTCTCAAATAAGTCTTGGTTTTCAAATGGGTAATGTAATTGTGCAAATGGCATTGAACCAGAGTCAAACCAGCAGTCTATAACTTCTTTTGCTCTTGTCATTCTTTTACCACATTTTGGACATTTTAAATGTACATTATCAATATATGGTTTGTGTAATTCGATATCTTCTGGGCAGTCTATTGCTTTTTCTTTTAATTCTGCAATGCTTCCAATACATTCTTGGTGTCCACAATTTTCATCTTCACAAGTCCAAATTGGAAGTGGTGTTCCCCAATATCTGTCTCTTGAAATTCCCCAATCTATTACGTTTTCTAGGAATTTTCCAAATCTTCCTGTTCTAATTGTGTCTGGATACCAATTTACTTTATTATTGTTTTCAACTAATTCATCTCTTAGTTTGCTCATTGCAACAAACCAACTTTCTTTTGGATAGTAAAGTAATGGTGTGTCACATCTCCAACAGTGTGGGTATGAGTGCATATGTTTTTCTTTGCTGAATAGTTTATTTTCATCTTGTAACCATTTACAAATATCTTCGTTACAATCTCTAACAAATCTACCCGCCCATGGTTCTACTTCTGATACGAATTTTCCTGTTTTGTCAACTAAGTTTACAAAAGCTATACCATTTTGTTTAGAAACTAAGCTATCATCTTCACCATATGCTGGTGCAATATGAACTATTCCTGTACCATCTGTTAATGTTACGTAATCTCCATGAATTACTTCAAAAGCTTTTCCATCAACTTTTGCGAATGGCATTAATTGTTCATATTTTGTTCCTAATAATTCTTCACCTTTGAATTCTTTTACGATTTCATATGGTGTTTCTTTTAATACTGATTCTATTAAATCTTTTGCTAAAATGTAGTTTTCGTATACTGGTTCATCATCTGTTCCAATATTTGCTTTAACTTCTGCATAAGTATATGATTTGTTTACACATAATGCTAAGTTTGAAGGTAATGTCCATGGAGTTGTTGTCCATGCTAAGATGTATGTGTTATCTTTTCCTACAACTTTGAATTTTGCAATACAAGTTAAGTCTTTAACATCTTTATAACCTTGTGCAACTTCGTGTGAAGATAAAGCTGTTCCACATCTTGGGCAATATGGCATTACTTTGTGACCTTCATATAAAAGTCCTTTTTTCCATAATTGACTTAAAGCCCACCAAACAGATTCAATATAGTCATTGTGGTATGTTACATATGGATGTTCCATATCTACCCAATAACCAACTTTGTTTGTCATTTCTTCCCACATATGAACATATGTGAAAACACTTTCTTTACATTCTTTTACGAATTTTTCTACACCATATTCTTCGATTTGTTGTTTTCCTGAAATACCAAGTTTCTTTTCTATTTCAAGTTCAACAGGAAGTCCATGTGTGTCCCAACCAGCTTTTCTATCAACATGGTATCCTTTCATTACTTTATATCTAGGAATTATGTCTTTCATAACTCTTGTTTCGATATGTCCAACGTGTGGTTTTCCATTTGCTGTTGGAGGTCCATCATAAAATGTAAAATATCTTTGACCTTTATTCATATCAAAATTTTTCTTGATTATGTCGTTTTTCTTCCAGTAATCTGCAACTTCGTTTTCCATTCCAACAAAGCCATTTTTTAATTCAACTTTTTTGTACATAAAATTTCCTCCTCATTCGATGGTAGAAAAATGAAAAACCTCGCCATCATGCTTTTTTCAGCATAAGGGCGAGGCTATATATCTCACGGTACCACCTTAATTATTTATCTTTTATTTTTAGATAACTTCTCATTTTTCTTTAACGCAGATTTACGTTTAGACTTATTTGCTTTTGAGCTTTCAGTCTAAAAACAGTTAAGGTGATAAAAAATTATTTTTACTTACCAAATTCTCAGCTTTCTTTGGCTCTCTTTAAGATATTTTATAATTTTTGTTGTCCTTACTTTTGTCTTTTTATTTTTTATGTTTATTATTATATCACATTTTTTTGTGATTTCAAGTGGTTTGTGTAATTTTTTTGTTTTTGTCATAAAATTAATCATCTTGAAATGTTTTTTTCCTAGTATTTTGCATATACTAAATAAAATAGTAGAAAGGGTTTTATATGAATCAGATATTGCAAACAAAGATTAAAAATTCTAATAATAATGGAAAGAAAAAATCTTTTTTAAAAGTTCAATTTTATATTTCTATTTTTGTTTTTTTGTCACTAATGTTTTATTTGTTTTTTTATTGGCAAAATTTGCAAAAAAGTGAACTTTATTCTGATAGCCTTTTGTCTAATTATGATTTAACTAGATTATATGCTAATTCTGAAAGTTCTAATAGTTTATATTCTAGTGATTTTTTTAGTATTCTTAACGCCAATAGTAATGATAATCCTATTTTGGGAATTATCGAAATTAAAGCTATAAATGTGTATTACCCTTTTTTTGCTTATTATAGTGATGAAAATTTAAAACTTTCTCCTTGCAGATTTTTTGGTCCAGAGCCTGGTAAGGTTGGTAATATCTGCATTTTGGGGCATAATTATAATAATGATAAATTTTTTAGTAATGTTAATTTGCTAAAGTTGAATGATGAGATTGTTTTATATGATAATTTACAAAATTCTTTTCATTATTTTGTTGAAAATGTTTATGAAGTGAATAATAGTGATTTTTCTCCTATTTATGATTATGATAAAAATGGGATGTTTCTTACTCTTATAACTTGTAATAATGTTAATAATAATAGAATTATTGTTAGGGCTTGTGCTAAATAGTGATGGTTTATACAAAAAAATAAAGTTCCCAAATATTTTGGGAACTCATCTGTTTTTAAATAAATATACCTTAATGTATTTTTATGATATACTATTGATTTAAATTTGTCAATAGATTTTTTTAATTTTATTTCAATTTTTTCTCAATTAAATCTGCTATCTCTTTTGCCTTTTTAGTAATATATTCTTGGTCTTCTCCTTCTATCATAACCCTTACTAAAGGTTCTGTTCCAGAAGGTCTGATTAGAACTCTACCATTTCCGGCAAATTCTTTTTCTAGTTTTTCAATAGCTTCTTGTATTTCTGTATCTTTGTTGTAATCGTACTTTTTATCTGCATTTACTTTTGCATTTACTAATACTTGAGGATATAATTTGATAATTTCAGCCATTTGTGATGCTGTTTTGTTTGCTTCTAATATTGCTTGGATTAACATTAATGATGTTAATATTCCATCTCCTGTTGGATTGTAGTCTAGTAATATAACATGACCTGATTGTTCTCCACCTAGGTTGTATCCTTCTTTTAACATTTCTTCTAGAACATATCTGTCTCCAACTTGTGTTTGTGCAAGTTCTAAACCATTATCTCTAGCATATTTGTGTAATCCTAGGTTACTCATAACTGTTGCAACTAATGTGTCTTTTGCTAGTTTGCCTTTGTTTCTTAGATAATTTGAAATGATAGCCATTATTTTATCTCCATCAATTTCGTTCCCATTTTCATCTACAGCTAAACATCTATCTCCATCTCCATCATATGCAACACCTAAGCTTAGTTTATTTTCTACAACATATTTTTTTAGTCCATCTAAATGTGTTGAACCGCAATCATGGTTTATGTTTATTCCATCTGGATGATTATTTATAATTTTGTATTTAATTCCTAAGGCTTTAAATACTTTTTCTGCAACTACAGATGTAGCTCCATTGGCTGTGTCTATTCCAACCACAAAATCATCTCTGTTTATTTTTTCTATATTGTCATCAAAGTTTTTTCTAAAGAAATATACATATTCATCTAATAAATCCATTCTGTATTCAGATACACCAATTTTACTACTTATTGCTGTTAATTCATTTATTTTTCCTGAATCCATTACTTCTTCTATTTCTTCTTCTAGGCTATCTGGAATTTTCATTCCTTTATTACTAAAATATTTTATTCCATTAAATTCATATGTATTGTGTGATGCAGATATAACAACACTTGCATCAGCATTTAATTTTCTTGTTAAGTATGCAACTGCTGGAGTTGGTATAACTCCTAATAATTTAACATTTGCACCATAACTTAAAAATCCTGCAACCATTGCACTTTCAATTAATGTTCCTGATATTCTTGTATCTCTTCCTATTAAAATTGTTGGTGCATGATCTGTATGTTTAGATAAAACATATGCTCCTGCTTTTGCTACTTTATATACTAATTCTGGTGTAAGTTCTGTGTTCGCTATTCTTCTTATACCGTCTGTTCCAAAATATTTTCTCATACTAAAACTTCCTTCCTATCTTTTTATGAACATCATTAATTTTTCTTTCCATGTTAGAGTAAGCTCTTCTGGTTCTTCTATTTCTATTCTTTTATTATTTACTGCTAATTTAGGATTAATTGTTGTTAATTCTTCTAATTTATTTGCTCCTACAATCTCTTCTATTTTTTCCATTGCTTGTGGAATCATTTTATAAATTGTATTTTGTCTATGAACATCACTTCCTAGAAAATGAATCATATTATGCTCAAAGAATTTTCTTACAATATATTGTGCTTTTTCTCCATAATAGCCTAATATACTTGCATAATTTGCTTGCATTAATACACCTTTTTCAATTAAATCTGTTATAAGTTCTGGTTCTTTTTGAACAAATGTGTATCTCTCTGGATGTGCAAGTATTGGTATTAATTTATGCTCTTGTAAAGAATATATTACATCATATAAGTTCATTGGTTCTACATTTAATGGCATTTCAAATAAAACATAACAACTATTATTTATAGTTGATGCTTTTCCATCTATTAATAATTGCATTATATTTTCTGACATATATATTTCATTTCCTAAATATACATCTATGTCCATTCCTTTGTTTCTTAGATTTTCGCTTATTGCATTTACCCAAACATCTCTTTCTGGTACGTTTGTTTCATAATATTTTTCTATATAATGTGAAGTTAAAACTATTCCTTCAAATCCTGCTTCTTTTGCTTCTTTTATCAAATTAAATGTTTCATCTATACTTCTTGAACCATCATCTATGTTTGGAAGTATGTGTGTATGAAAGTCTATCATTGTTGTTCTCCTCTTTTTCTATTTGTTTAAATCATCTTTTTCCTTATCTAAATATGAATTAATTTGATTTAATATATCATTTGTTTTATCTAGTGTTGATTTTCTATCTTCATTATTGAATATAAGTGGTCTTCCCAAATCACTTTCTTTTTCTATGTCTATTTTTGATTTTTGAGTATTTATTTTTGTAATATTTTGTGTTTCCTTTTTTAATTCATTAGCAATATTTTTTGTGTTAAAATTATTAGTGTTGTGTGTAGAGGTACTATGATAATAATATTTTTCATTATACTTTTTAGCAGAAACAGGCATTTTGTTTATAACAACTCCCACTAATTTTCCACCTACGTTTTGTATATTTTTTATTACTCTTTCTAAATTGTCTTTTTTAGTTTCTTTATGTGCTGTTACAATTACTGTTGCATCTGCTACTCTTGATAAGATAACAGAATCTGTAACTAATTCACATGGTGTACCATCTATTACTATTAAGTCACACACTTGTTTTAAATCTTCTAATAATTTTGTCATTTGTGGTGAAACTAATAATTCTGATGGATTTGGTGGTATATTTCCTGCTGGCATTAACAATAAATTTTCTATTTCTGTTTTTTGTAAGTACATAGAAATATCTGTTTCTTCTGGTCTCTCTATATCTATTTCTGATAAATAGTTTGAAAGTCCTGGACGTGGTGATACTCCAAATATTGTATATTGTCTACCTTTTCTCATGTCAGCATCTATTAATATAACCTTTTTTCCTGCTTGTGCAAATGTAACTGCTAAATTTGAAGATACCCAACTTTTTCCTTCTCCCGGAAAAGTTGATGTTAATAATAATGTTTTCATTTTCTTGCTTGTATCCATAAATTGTATATTTGTTCTTAGTGTTCTAAATACTTCTGATATTGGAGATTTCGGATCTCTTTGTGCTATTAATTCTTTTCTTGTTTTCATTATCTTTTCTTACCTCCTTTTTCCATATTGAAGTTATACATTGGTATTGATGCAAGAACTGGAACTTTGAATTGTTTTTCTACATCTTCTGCTGTTTTTACTGTTGTATCTAGCATGTTTGCTCCTATTACATATATAATTGAAACAACAATTCCAATTGCTGCAAACATTATTACATCTTTTGTATGATTAACATTTGATGGTGTAGTGCTTACTTCTGCTTGGTCTACAACTTGTACGTTATTTATTTTATATATTTCTGTGACTTTTTCCATAAATACTTTTGCTGTTTCATTTGTTAATTTTTCAGCAAGTGTTGGGTCTGAATTTGTTACTGATAATACTATTATTTCTGTATTTGTTTTTTGAGTTACTGATACATTATTTTTTAGTTCATCCTCACTCATTTTTATTCCTAAATTTGAAATAACTTTGCTTAAAACACTTTTACTTTGTGCTAATGCACTATATGTTGATACTAATTTTGAGTTTAATGTTAAGTCTGTTGTTGTTATTGTATTTGCTTGGTTTGATGCACTTCCTGATGTTGCTAGTAATAGTGTTGTTGATGATGTATAAACTGGTTTTACAAATGCTATTGTGTACATTATTCCTATTAATATAGATATTGATATTATTAATATTATTTGTAGTTTTTTGTTCCAAAAGTCTAATAGGATTTCTTTTAAATCAATTTCATTTTCTTCCATTGTTTTTATCTCCTTTTTATTTTTAATCACATTATATATTTTACCATAGTCTATTTTTATATTCAATACAATATAAATAAAACTTTTAGTTTAACATCCTTTTTATACTTTACTTGTTTCTTTTTGTGTTAATGCTTTGTATACTGATATTATTATTAACACTATTATTATTCCTAAAAATACTCCAAATGTGTCTATTCCAACATCTATTGGCGATGCTGTCCTTTCTGGTATGAAACTTTGGTGTATTTCATCTGATATTGCATATATTAGTCCAACTAGTATACTTATTGAAAATTTGTATTTTAAGTGGAGTTTATATGTACTTATGAAGCTCATTATTAGTATTCCCACTAATGTATATATAGAAAGGTGTGCACCTTTTCTTATTATTGGTTGCGACCTTTCTACTATTTTGTTTTTTGTTTTTTCACTTAGGTTTTTGGTGTATGGAAATACGTCTATTATTTTTCTTGCTACTTTTCTGCTTAGTCCACTTGAGGTTTGTCCATCTTGACTTGAGAAGTTGAAGATGGATGCGAATGTTAATCCTAGGAGGATTAACATTGTTAGTCTGAATAGGGTTCGTTTCAAATTTGAGGACCTCCTGAATATTATTTTAGTTCTTTTTCAACACATTTTAATGCTTCTACAATTACTTTGTCCATATCAAAGTATTTATATTGTCCTAACCTGCCTCCGAATATTACTTTTTTATCTTCTTTTGCTAACTCTTCATATTTGCTATATAATTCATTATTTTTATTATTATTTATTGGATAATATGGTTCTTTTGAAGAATCCCATTTATCTGAATATTCTTTAGAAATAATTGTTTTTCCTATAGATGGTCCTTCTGTTATTTCATTTCCTAATTGTTTTCCTTGTTCAAAGTGTTTATGTTCTATTATTCTAGTATATGGTACTTCTCTATCCGTGTAATTTACAACTGCATTTCCTTGATAATTATCTATATTTAATTCTTCTGTTTCAAATCTTACACTTCTATATTCAAGTTGTCCAAATTTATAGTCATAATATTTATCAATTTGCCCTGTAAATACTATTTTGTCTGCAATATTTTCTAATTCATCTTTATGTTCAAAGAAATCATAATTTAATTTTACATCTATTCCATCTAGCATTTTTTCTATTATTTGTGTATATCCGCCTATTGGAATACCTTGATATTTATCATTAAAGTAGTTATTATCATAAATCATTCTTACTGGTAATCTTTTAATAATAAATGATGGTAATTCTGTGCAAGGCATCCCCCATTGTTTTTCTGTGTAACCTTTTATTAATTTCTCATATACTGTCGTTCCAACTAAAGATATAGCTTGTTCCTCTAAATTAGATGGTTCTTTTCCATTTAATTTTTCTAGTCCTTCTTTTCTTTCTTCATTAAGTTTTTTCTCTATATCTTGAGGTGTTATTAAATTAAACATACGTGAAAATGTATTTAAGTTAAATGGTAAATTGTATAATTCATCTTTATATCTTGCAACTGGTGAGTTTGTATATCTATTAAATTCTGCAAATTGTTGTATGTAGTCCCATACTTTTTTATTGCTTGTATGAAATATATGTGCTCCATATTTATGTACATTTATTCCATATATATTTTCTGTATAGATATTTCCTCCTATATGTGAACGTTTGTCTATTACTAAACATTTTTTTTTATTTTTGTTTGCCTCATAGGCAAATATTGAACCGAATAGGCCTGAGCCTACTATTAAATAATCATAATGCATCATTTTTTCCTCCATCATTTCTATTTAATATTATATATTTTTTTTAATATCTAATATAGTCTCATCATCATATTCTAGTAAGTTAATATACTCTTCCTTGAAATTTGGGAAATAATATAAATCAACAAGTTTTCTAAAAATTCTTATATCTTCCTCATAAGTAATTTTTATAGGCAATAAATCTGAAAATATTATCTTAGATTTTATATTATTTTCTATTCCAAGCATAATTGAAGAAGTTGCATTTTTTAAATCATTTTCGTTAGAATTATTATATATATTAAATATATCTTTAAATCTAAATATATCTGGGCAAGCACCTGGAGCAACATAATCTCTTGGTATTATATTATTAATCATTTTTTTTTCGTCTATACTATATACTGTAACACATTGTTTTGTTCCTAAACTAACAAAAATACCTTTTTGAGCTTCTTTAATTCCTTCCTTTATTTTTTCATCATCCACATATGGAGAAGAAGCATCATGTACAATTAGTATATCATTTTCTCTTGCAAATTCATTACATTTTTTCATACCATTTAATACTGATTTTGACCTATAATCTCCCCCTTGAACAATACTTGCAACTTTTGATATATTTAACTTTTTCATCCATTTATTTATATAATTTTCATATTTTTTATCAGCAACAATTAATATTTTATCAATAAAGTCTAATGTATCATATTTCTTTAACGTATATGCAAATATTGGTATTCCATTTATCAATATATATTGTTTAGGAATACTTTTTTTTGTTCTAGAACCAACTCCACCCATCATAAATAATAAATAATTCATTTTCTCATCCTTTCTACTTAAAATAATAATTATAAGTTTTTAGTTATTTTTTCAATTTGCTTATCGTATTTTATATAACTATTTTCAGTATCAAAAAAAACTTTTCCATGTGTTGATCCATTTTTATTATCTGGTATTTTCATATAATCTCCATATTGTCGAGTCAACCACTCATTATAATATTTAGAAATCTTTACATCTAAATATTCAAATTTTTTATCTACTAACTCCTCAAGCCACTTTCTTTCCTTGCAAAAGTCTCTTGGATTAAATGTAAGTGCACAAACCTCTTCAGTTTTTTTATTATTATATTTTTGTGCCTCTTCATCTATAAACTTGATTTCATTTTGTATATCGACTTTTTTGTATATAACTTTCTGCCTAATTTGTTTGATAATATTTTTAATAATATTATTACTTTTATTATATATTTTTTTGTTTATTTTATTTTTTGCTTTTTCAATTTTTCTTATAATTTTATTTTTTTCTTGAATATTATCTGGAACATTGTCTAATGGAAATATATCGATAAATATACCATGATTAAATGTTTTATTGTAACTATCATTTTTTATTATTGCAGTTGTATTTGAATTCCTAATTTGAGCATGTCCATAATAATATCCTTTTTCTGTTTTATAATATTGAACAAAATATGGTTTTTCCAATTCTTTTTCTGCAATTACTAAAAACCTTTCATAATCTTCCCTTAGCATATCTATATCAATATCATCATCCCATGGAATGAAACCATGGTGTCTTACTACTCCTAACATACTTCCACCAGATAATGTATATCGTAAATTGTATTTGTTACAAATTTGTATTATTTTTTCTAACATATCTAATTCTATTTTCCATATTCTTTTTCTTTGTTCATCAACAAGAAAATCACATATTTTTTCTGATTTTAAATTAAATTCTCTCATTTTTTTTACTTCTTTCATTTATATATTTGATTACTATTGGTTTTAATTGATTATTATATAATTCTATCCAAAAACTGTCTTTAAGAACTGTCAAACAACTAATATATATAAATATTCCAATTATTACTTGAGCAAAAATTAGTATACAACTATTAATTTTAATGTAATTTATAAAATATATTCCTATAAACATTAATATACCAGCCACTATTTTTTTCCATGAAATACTTACTAATCTACTAAACAAAAAATATTTATTACAATTTTTTAAATATAATACACTTATAGTTGTCTCAGCAATAATCGTTGCCACTGTTGCACCATAACTTTTAAAATGTGGTATCAATATTATGTTTAGTATCAAATTAATTATTGAACCTACTATAATAAATTTTGCACTTTTTGCTCTTAAACCTGCTGGATTATAATATTGTGATCCTAAACAATTACTTATTCCTATTATAACAATGATAGGACTAAGCATTTTTATCAATATAATTGTCTTTTCATATCCATCTCCAAAAAATAATGGTACAAATTTATCTGAAACAGCTAGTAAGCCGAAACAAATTCCAACTCCCATAAATAATATATAATTCATTGAAATATTTATTTTTTCTTTTATTTCATCTTTATTATCTTGAGTAAATAAATAAGATATTCTAGACCCTAATACCATATTTAAAGATGTAAACGTTAATGTACACATCATATTTATTATTTTTGTGGCTTGCTCATAATATCCATTTTCATTTTGATCCTTTGTTATTAATCCTAATAATGTTTTGTCTAAAACATTATATATTGAAGTTGCTATTGTTGGAACAAAATAAATCCATGTTTCCTTAAAATGCCTAATTATTTTTAATTCTTTAGCATTAATTTTTACTAAAAATTTAGGTAAATACATCCACATTGTCATTGTTCCTAATAAAGTGGTTATAGACATTATTGATATATACATAATTAAATCATTTGGACTTTTTACTAACAAAAAAATTAAAAATACTCCTAAAATTTTAAAAATAGAATTTTGAATAATTGTATATTTAAATTGTTCTAATCCACCAAAAAACCAGGAAATATCAAACATTGTGTTAAATAAATTCAAAGTTAAAATGACAAAATATATTTTATAGTTTTCAATGTGAGAAATAAATAATATCCAAATTATTAAACAAATCATAGAGGTAAAAACAGTTAGAAGTTCTATTTCCCAAAATATTTTACTCCTTTGGTATTTATCATTTCTATTTCTCGCTATTTCTCTTGTTCCATATGTCGCAGTTCCCAATGCCGCAAATAATGAAAAATATGTTTGAATCGACAATGTATAACTATATGTACCAACCCCACTAGCTCCTATTACTCTTGAAATATAAGGAGCAGTAATAAGTGGAATTATCAATGTTAAAATTTGATAAATAGTATTATAAACTATATTTTTTTTAATACTAGTATTTTTCATTGTTTACTATCATTCCTTCCTTCTCTCTATTATCATTTTATTTAGATAAAAACCAAATTTTTGAATTTTATACTAATAACATTATTAGTTATAATCATTTCAAATACATTTATAAAATACAAAATATGTAATATTAATAGAACTCGTTTTTATCCATTTCCATATAAACCACAAATCTTTATATTAGAAGCTTAGGATTATACAAAATTATTACAATAGTATCTTTTTTCATTTTTTACTATTTTAATTTATCTTTTCAATTGATTTCTTTAAAAAATATCCTTTTTGCATTTTTTCTGATATTTTTTTCTCATTTTTAATAAATTCATCATATTCTTTATCTGATATACTTTTAATTTTTAAAGAAATTTCATCCAATGAATTTATGCATATTCCAATTTTATTTTCTTTTACAAAAGAGGAAATTGCCGCATTTTCCCATGTTATAATAGGTATTTGTGCTACTATATATAATGATAATTTATGTGGATTATTATATCTTAAATATTCTCCATATTTTCCATCACATGTTTTGTCAGTTGTTCCGTCCCATACAAGTCCAAATCCCCCATCAAGATTGTTTATTAGTTCTTCAGGTAAAAATGCTCCTTTATATTCTATATTTTCTGAGGCCTTAAGATCATAGCCTTTTCCATACAAATTAAATTTCACATCACTAATATTCGATATTTTATCTAAATATCCAACTTTAGTTGATGACAAATTTCCAGCTATAATAACCGGCATATTCTTATTTCTTTCTATATCTCTTACTGTATCATTAACTAAATAATCAAATATCTCTAAATTAATAATCTTTTCTGGTTTACAATCAAGTTTGATTAATTCTTTAGACATCTCTGCATTATGAGATATTATATATGTAAATTCTTTTAGTATTTCCTTATCTTCATTTTTTACTCTTTTATATTCTCTATAAGAAACTAATTTTCTATCAATCCTTAAGGAATTCATATCATGAATAATTGCAATAAATTTTATATTTTTTTTGCTGTACTTTTTTATTATTTTATTCAATTTGTATGTAATATTATTAAGTGGATATTGAATAAATATTATACTTCCTTCATTTAATTTTTTTATTTCTTTATTCCAAATTCTATTATTATTAATATACTGCCATAATTTTTTTATCTTATTATTTTTTTGGTTATATTTTGTTGGCATAACAAATTTTTTGATTTTTTCCTCTTCAAGTATACTTTCAACATCACTTCTTGCTTTAGACACCGCATTATATTTCCCACCTACAATTTCATTTTGTTCACATACGTAATATTTCATTTTTCCCCTCCTTTTAAAATTGTTTCTATTATATATGTAGCAACAATTTTAGGATTCCACTTTTTTTCAAATAAAGTTATTATTTTTTTAGGTTTTGAGTTTGGTAAATTTTTAATATCTTTATTTATTTTTTTCCAATTCACTTTATTATTCTTTTGATACCCCATCTCTTCAGTTTCCACTACTTCACTATCATCAAATGGCAGATACCATTTTACATGTAATTTATCAGTTATAATGGCTGTTCCAACAGACAAACTATCCATAAATCTATTAGGTATACTTAATCTATATCCAGAAACATTACAATTATATTGAAAATTTCCCACATATTCTCCAAACCTTTTCAATGGAATTTCTAAATTCTTATTAATTTTATTTTTTATATCTGAATTACCCTTTTCTATTATTCTGGCATCACAATCTTTTCCTAATGAATCAATATATCCTGATATTATTTTTCTTTTTTCATTTGGATGGTTTATTTTATCTGCATAAATTCCTAAGATATTAGATTCACTATCAAAATCAACCGGATTAACAGTTGCATTGGGAACTGGACCTTTTGCATTTCCAAAATAGCACATTATTCTTTTGCTTTTTTCATTTTTCCTTCCTTTAATAAGTTTTTTGTATCCTTTTCTTAATGCAGAATATCTTAGGCTTTTAGAAAGTCTTCTTGTTCCTATACATAAAGGATTTATTTTTGAAATATTCTCAAATAAATTTTTGCATTCTTTTCTTTCCCCTATTTCGGTTAATCGATTTATTTTATTATTTATATGGCTATGATCCAACCAAGGGATAGTAATATCATCATTTAACCAAAATCCCTCCTTATTAAATTCAATAGGACATTGCATTTTGAAATAGCAATCTACTTTGTCTAGTTTTTTTGAGTCAAATAAAAATGGAGAATCAGCACTATCTATAGAAAAACACTTTTTATTCCCATTTTTATCAATAACATATCCATCTAAATTATAGCTATCATTTTCTACTTTTTTTCTTATTTTTCTAAATATTGAACATATAAATTCATTACTAAAAATAGTTAATATCTTAGTAAAAATAGGAACTTTGAATTCAAGTTGTATTTTTCCTTCTTTTTTTAGTTGATAAAATCCCAATATAAACCATTGAAAATATGTATCTCTTGGCATTGATGTGATTATAACTTTTTCTTTTTTCATAATTTTCCTCTTTTATTTATTATTTTTAAATTGTTCTACCTCTTCTGGAGTACCAAGAACATGCACTTTATTAGAATCAATTATACTTATATTAACTCTCATTCCTTTTTGTATCATATAGTTATATAATGGGGCTATATATTTCTCGTTTTTTTCAATTTTATTTTTATCCTTATAATACTCATCATATAATTTTTTATATAGTTCAAATGACGAAAAGTAATATGCTCCTAATGTACAATTATTAGATATTCTCCTTTTTTCTCTTATTTCTACCACATTACCGTTTTCATCTAATTTTGCAAAACTCCAATGCTCACCATCAGCATGAAAACAAGGTATATATCCATCACCAAAAATGTCACAATATTTTAATTCATTTGCTTCAACATATGTATCTATGTTATATATCATAATAGATTCTTTGGTATCACAATATGGCATAGCAATCATACAAGTAGTTGCTTGTCCATCTGTTAAATAATCGATTTCTACAATCTCTAATTCTTTAATATTAAATTTTTGGCATTTTTCTTTTATAAAATCTACTGCTTTGTCTTCTTTTCTAACTACAAAAATATATTTATTAACATATTGATTGTAATTTATTAAACTTTCCATTGACCATTCAAACAGTGTTTTTCCTTTTACTTTTATCATATATTTAGGAAGTTGATATCCCGCTTTTTTAAATCTGCTTCCTAATCCAGCCATAGTAATAATAATATTCATTTTTATCCCTCTTCTAATTCCCTAGATTTTTTACATATTTCATTTAATTCATCAACATTATGATTTAAAAATTCATCTGGTCTAACTGATCTATCATCAACATAAAATCCTTTATGCCCTGGCCATGGCTTTCCATATATTATTTCATCATATGGTATATCCCATTTTTCAAGCCAATTCATCAATATTTTAGCTGTATTTTTATTTATTAAACCTATATTTCCATTATAAGAATTCATATTTCTAGATGTAAATAATACAATTTTTGCACCTTGATTTTTATAAAATTTTATTTTTTCTACTACTTTACTATATGGTACTAGATCTTCATATTTTTCTTCCTTTTTCTTTATTGGACATATAGTACCATCTATGTCAAATATAAATGAATACTCTTCAAACATATCTTTTTCCTTTCTATTCTTTGATGTTGATAATTTTATCTAAAATTTGTATTCCTCTACACATCATTGCAATTTGATGACTTTTACTTTCTTTATGCAATGGAGTCATACTGAAAAATAATAGTGATTCGATTAATTCTATTTCTTCTAAGTTATTTTTAATTTTATCTTTAAAAACATCTTTAAAAATCTCAAACAAATTGAATGTATAATTAGATTTATTAATTTTTAATTTTATATTATTATTATTAATCTCTAAATCGAATAAATCTTTAATAATATAATCGTATCCACCATCAAGACTATGAAATAATTTTGCCATTTCATATCTAGCATCACCATATATGTCAAATTTACCAAATTTTCCTCTTGGATCAATTAACTTTATAAAATTCAAATTACTATCTATCATTATATTTGCAAAACATAAATCGCCATGAATAATATTAAATTCATCTATATTATATAGCTTTTGAGGAATTATTTCTTTTAATATTTCTACAATATCATTTAATGATTTATATTTTACTCCATTTATAGAAATCGGTCTATCAAAAAAAACTTGAAATTGCTTATTTTGTCTTAATGAATTTAATCTTTTTATAGTTTTTTCTAAATACATTTCATTCAATGATTCTTTTATTTTTATATCTTTAAGCTTATATCTTTCATAATCGTTAATTATAAATTTTATTCTTTCAAACACCTCTACCCATTGTTGATATTCTAAAGTACCATATAAAAATAACTCATGTATTGTATGATAAGAATAATATTCCATAGAAATAAACGGTGAATTATAATTTAATGAATATTTAAATATCCTAGGTCTTGAATATTCTAAATCACTTGGAAGCTTCAAATACCATTTTATTTCTCCTAAAAATTTTTCAATATCATCACTTGATTTTGTTAAGATTCCTCTTTCTTTATCTACTATGATATGATTAAACTCTCTAGATTGAACTTCTAATTTTGAATCATAATATTTATCAATATGTCCTATATCAAACCAATTATCTGTTTTTATCGCAGTCATTGGATGAATTTTTGTATATTCTTTCAATGCTCTATAAAAAGAATTTATAGAACTACTTTTTTCATTTATAGCTTTTTTTAAACATCTTTTGAAATCCCTAATATTATTTATTTTAAAGACACCCACAAATAATTTTAATATACCGTTCTAAATTATTTTCATCTTTATCCATTATTTTAGTTATCATTCCATTATCTATCTCAAAAAAAGTCCATACATCAGATTTATAATCTTCAGAATACCAAAAACAATCTGATCCTGTTTCTAATATTTTTTCATCTATAATAGTATCGGCGAAATTAATAATAACTTCATCCGAATGGCAATTATTTAATCCATAATAAATAGTTTCACCTAAATCTCCTAATTTATCTAATACATTGATTTTAACTTTTTTCATTTCATATTTTTTTAATGATTCATATACTTTTTGTGCTTCTTCATAACAAATAACATTAATTGTATTAGCTTGATTTTTATATTGATTATATAAAAAATCAAAGACAATTTCTTGATTTATAGGATAGATAATTGGTGGTAAGCCTTTAAAATTAGGTAAATTTGATTTTGCTATTTTGGCAGATGGTACAATTACATCTACAATTCTATTTTTTTCTCCGTTCCATTTTTTCTCCTTTAAATATTGTTGATTATCATAACTAATTTGTTATTATTTAATTTATATTTTTTCTTTCAGAAAACAAATTCCTTTAAAATATTATATTATTCCATTGGAATTACAAAAATAAATTATTTCCAATAAAATTTATTATTTTTTTATAATATTTTTCAAAATCAATTTAATTTGTTTTAACATTTTTTCTTTTTTATTCATCCAAGTTCCGCTAAACCAATGAATTGCAAATGTATTATTAGTTATCTCCATTTTTTTTGTTTCATAATCCAATGGACAAAAAAACTCTTTAGAATAAAAACATATATCATTTATAACAGTTTTTTTATCAAAATCAACCTTCGTATTTATATACTTTTCAATAACCTTTGTATTTCTTACAGGACAGGTTGTTTTATCCATTTTACCATTTTCCCCAATAAAATTAATATCTGAATAATCATCTATTAATTTTTTTAATATTTTACTATTTTTTTGACTTCCAAAACCTAATCCTGTATTAACATATATATTATCCTCTGTAGCAAAAAAAGTTTTATTTTCTAAAATATCATCTATATTTCTAATTAATTCGACATCAGTATCTAAATATATTCCCCCATTTTCATAAATAATCCACAATCTTGCGAAATCAGAAACAAAAGCATATTTTTTTTGTCTATAAGCTTCTTTGACATAATTGTTAATATTGATATCAAAATTTTTTTCATTCCACTCAATAATTTTATAATCCGGACAATATTTTTTCCAACTTTCAATGCACTTTTTTACTATTAGAGGTTTTTCGTTATTTCCAAACCAGCAATAGTTAATTGTTTTTGGTATGATATTATTCATTATTTTTATTTTTCCCTTCTTTAATTTTTTTTGTATTATTTACCCAAGAAAGTGCCAATAATAATATATAAGGATTTTTGGCAGGAATATACATTGGAGTTTCTGAAATTCCATATATAGAAAAAATTGTTAACACCAAAACAAGAGTATATTGTTTATTTTTTATTAAAGTTTTAAATGTATTTCTGAACATTACAATAAAATAGACTGACAATACTATTCCGTATCTTACAAATAAATTTACATATGCATTATCAAGTGCATAAAATCCTCCTGTTACGACTTTATTTCCAAATAACGTTAATGGATATTTATTCACAAAATAATTTGCCAAATAAAGTCTTCTTGATAATATATTATCAAGAGATACAAAAAAACTATTATTAGGATCGTACAAATATGCACATAATATTGATCCTAACATGCAAATCCCAAAAGAATATATAATAATATTTTTCTCTCCAAACTTTATTTTATTCTTTAATAAAAATACTATATAAATTAATATTAAAATTATTATATTTGTTCTACTTCCTACAAAAAAGAAAATAAATGCTATTGCAATTATAACTAATAGTAATGGCTTAATTATACTATTTTCTTTTTTTATACTGTTGATATAAAAATAATCCAAACAAATCATTACTATATAAAATGCAAAAGAATTAGGGTGACCTAGACCAAATGAATTTCTTACAAACCCATCTCTAACTTCTAATATTCCATTATCAGTTATTCCTGCTATATTAAACAACATCAATACAGTAATTAGTATTAATCTAAAAAACATATCCAATTTTATAAATTTGTTGAAATTTATATTTTTAAATGCTAATAATAAAAACGGTAATTTTAATAAAGATCTATCATTAGACTTTAATGCCGAAATAGCAACAATAATTAAAAATAACCATAATAGAATTTCATTTTTTCCTACTTTTTTATTACTTATAATTACAACCATAAGTATTCCAACAGAAATTACATCTATTATATTTAATACATTTTCAAAAGCTGATATACTATTGAATATATCAGACATAATTATGAAAAAATATGCAATATAAAATAGTATACTAACTGATATATTTTTTAAGCTTAGATTATTAATTTTTTTACTTAACTCTTTCATATATTTTTGCACCCAATTTTAATATTTGTTTATCTATTAATAATAATTTAAAAGACCACTTTAATTTTTTATTCATATATTTATTTTTCTTTAAATTTTTATATTCATTTTTTAAATCTTCTATTATTTGATTTTCCAGCTCTTTTTCCTCTTTATTTAGTTTTTTATTTAACATCTGACGCAAGACACTAAATTTTGCAATAGCCCTTCTTATTCTACATTCTTCACTTAATTGAGGAAATTTCTTTTCAATAACATCACATTCTTCTTCCGTTAAATATATATAATCCATTTTTTTAATTGAAAACTCTTTTGAAGTTATAGAAGTCTTTCTTATATGATAATTGTATAAACTTTGGTTTGTATATACTATTTTAGGGCACTTCATAATTAACTTATAAGTAGTTCCATTGTCTTCATATAGTTTTCCTTTTGGAAATTCTATATCTTTAAATAATTTTATATCATACATTTTTGAACATGAAGAAACATTATATCCGTAATTCTAACAACATCCTACGTAAACATTCTTGTGTATCCATGATTTCTTCCACAAATACTTGTTTTGTACTTTTATCAGTCACTTTTTTTCCATTTATTGTAGAAAAAGATGCTATTGACATACTCGTTTTATACTTTTTTATTAAATTATATAATTCTTCAATGTAGTTTTTTTTGACTGTATCATCAGAGTCAACAAAAGTTACATATTCTCCTTTTGCAAATTTCAAACCATAATTTCTAGCATCAGATAGCCCCCCATTTTCTTTATGGTACACTTTAATATTGTTAGATCTTTTTGCAAACATATCACATATTTTTCCTGAATTATCTTTTGACCCATCATCAATTAGTAAAATTTCTATATTACTATAAGTTTGTTCTAATAAACTTTTGCAACATTTTTCTATATAATTTTCAACATTATATACTGGAACTATTACAGATATCAAATCATTATTCATAATATTTTTCCTACTTTCATTCCTATAAATCTAGCACTCATATTAGGTAAAAAATTTACTAATGCCTTCCAATTTTTATCTTGTATTGCCCTGTTTAAAATATATTTAGCTAGACTTCCTCCTGCCTGATTTACTTTATAATTATTTAAATAATTATTTTCTTTAAAAAATTTTCCAGTGAGTTTATATCTTTCATAAATTTGTTTCAATGTAAATGTGTGAGAATGAATAACTTCTGAATCAGAACAATATTTAATTTTATAACCGTTCATAATTAATTTGTATGCAATATACATATCTTCACTAATCGGTAATTTTTTTTGATCATACCCATTTAATTTTTTAAAAACTTGATTGCTTATTGCAGATGAAGCATCTGAAAAGAAAAACGTTTTTAATCCTAATTTTTTAACATCTTCTTTTGATACAATTCTTGACTTTTCAGGATAATTGCTCTCTCTTGTATACTTTTCAATTGTATTATTATTACACAATTGCCTGCTATAACAAGCATCCACTTTTCCATCAATTATATCTTTAGTCAAATAATATAGCCAATCATCTCTCACAATTTTTACATCTTGTGTAATAAAAACAATAATATCAGCATCACTTTCAAATGCTTCTTTTTCTCTAGTAAAACTATGAGAGAATTCTTCTTTTCTTATTTTCTTATAATTAATTTTTAAATCTTTTAATATATTTTCTGTATTATCTTTTCCTTCTGTTAATACATACCTTATCTTATTTACTTTTACATTTTTTTGTTTCAATAAAGATTTATGTAAATCTTTTATATCTTTTTCTGCATTATATAATGGACATATAATATCTATATTCATTATTTTACATTGCTCCTTCTTTTACAAATATTTTTAAAAACGTTTTTATCAAAAATTTAGTATCTTTCCATAAGGTTCTATCATGAATATAATCCATATCCATTTTCATTCTTGTATTAAAATCTGTACTACTTCTACCGTTTACTTGCCAATACCCAGTAAGTCCAGGTTTTACAGAAGTAATAACATCATAATTATCTCCCATATCTTTTATTTCTCTATGTAAATATGGACGCGGTCCAACAAGACTCATATCACCTTTTAATACATTTATAAATTGTGGAAACTCATCTATGCTTGTTTTTCTTAAAAAATCTCCTAATTTAGTAATTCTTGGATCATTTTTTAATTTTTTATATTTTTTATACTCTAATCTTGCATCTTCATTTTTTTCTAAATATTGTTCTAATTTTTCATCTGCATTCATTACCATTGATCTAAATTTATAAAATCTAAATTTTTTTCCATTTTTTCCAACTCTTAGTTGTTCATAAAACATAGGTCCATCATCTTCTTTTAGAACCTTTCTTGCTATATAAACAGCCACAGTTATAGGAACTAGTAGAACACATCCTACTAATCCACCTAAAATATCTATTAATCTTTTTACTACTTTATATAAAACTTTTTTAACTTCTACTTTTTCTTTTATATTTGGTTGTACAATTGCTTCGTCCACAATAATATTGCTTTCGCTGACATTTGCATTCATAATACATCCCCCTTATAAACTTGCTCAAATACAACTTTATTATATATTATAACTCTCTTCTTTTCAACCTTTTTTGTGTCATTTTTCGATATTTTTTTACTAAAGAAGTCTAAAGTACTATTGATTTCAATACTTGAGACTTCTCTAGTAATTTTTGCATATTTTATTTATTATATCCTGTCTTTTTTATTATACTGTTACTTACACTTTTTACAGTTTCAGATGGTGTGTAATCATCTTCTCCAAATGCTTCTTTATGTAGTTGTGTTACATTGCTTTCTAGTGTAACTGGTACTCCATACCATCTATCTATTGTTATTCCTTTTGTTTGATATGGCCATCCAATGTTTTCTCCTACTTTGTATTTTGCCATACTAGGTACCATTGATATAATATCTCCTGTTGTGATATTTGTATATACTGATGGTAATATTTTGTCTGCAAATGTATTTATTTGTGCTACACTCTTTGTTTTTAGTTTGTTAAACATTGCTTCGATTACTGTTCTCATTCTTTCTGTTCTTTTGTAATCTCCACCTGATGTGTATCTAATTCTTGAGTAAGCTACTGCTTGTACTCCATCTACATTATATGTTCCTGCTTGTGTTATGTGGTTTGAGGCTTTTCCTGTTACTTTTGATGTTTCATCTATATATCCATTTATATATTTTGTTTCTTCAGCTGTTATATTTAATGTTACTCCTCCTAGTTGGTCTACTGCTTTTGCAACTGAGTCGAAGTTTACTGTTACGAATTCTTTTATGTTTAAGTCTAAGTTTTTGTTAAGTGTGCTTATTGCTAGTGGTGCTTCTCCATATGAGTATGCATGTGTTATTTTATCTAGTCCATGTCCATCTATTTTTACATATGTATCTCTATATACTGATATTAGTTTTATATCTCCTGTTGAGTTATTTATACTTGCAATTATTATACAGTCACTTCTGTTTCCTATTCCATAATCATCTGATCTACTGTCTACACCAAATATTGCAATATTTCTATAACCTGATAGATTTTCTTTTGCTTCTTGTGATATTCCTAAATCTTCTTCATTTAAATCTATTTTTTGCATTTTTCCTAATTTGTTATTTACATACCAGAACATTGCTCCTACTAGTATGGCTAATATTATTACTAGTGTTAAAACTATTTTTCCAAATAATTTTAATTTTCCATGTTTTTTCTTTGTTTTTGATTTTGTTTTTTGCATATTATCACCATCTTTTCTAAATGCTTTTGGTATTTCTTCCTCTTCTCCTATTCTTTTTGTTTGTTTTTCTCTTTTTCCTTCGCTGTGTTTTCCAGCCATTTTAAATCGCCCCTTTTTCTTTTTTATTTTATCGATTATAGTTTATTTGGATTCAGTTAGTATTAACTTGATGCCCATCTAAACATTTTTATATCATTATATTTTTTTAGTACTTGTTTGTATTTTTCATATTCTTCGTCCCACAGTTCTTCTGGTACTTTGTCAAATGCTGTAAATATTTTTTCTGCTTCTGTTAAGTATATTACTTGTTCTTGTGGTGACATTGCTTGATATTGTTTTGCGAATTTATTTAGCTTGTCTAACATTTCGTTTGCTTCTATAAAGTCCCAAAAGTCTTTTACTTTTAGTCCTAATAGTTTTATTTGCATTACTGCATATAATGCCAAAGCAACTACTATGAATATTAATACATATACTATTGCTAGTAATCCCATCTTTCTACCACCTTTTTTGGTTTTTTTCAATTGTGCATTTTAATTGTAACACATATGATTTTTTTTTGCAATTTTTTTTGGGTATTTTATTATATTTTGTCGTTATTTTTTTATTGTATCAAAAAAGTGCCTATTTTTAGCTTTTTATAAGCTTTTAGGCACTTTGATTTTTACTGTTTTTTTCTAAAAAGCAATATAAAAATTGTTATTATAGCAATAATAAGTAATATTGATAATGCACTTATAAGTATTTTATAGTTTTTGTTATTATTTGTTATGTCTTTTGTTTCATAATATTGAAATGTTCCATCTTTTTTGTCATATTTATAATAATTATATTCACCATCGTTTAAATTCATTGCATATACAACAGCGAATCTATCATCTATTTCGTATGCATTATATTCTTGGTCATCTATTATTATAGTTGTTTTGTTATAGTCATTTAATTCTCCGTCTGTAATAAATAAAGTTAACAATTTTGATGTTGTTTCATTGTATATTTTATAAGTATTATTGTTATATACTGCTGTCATTGTTTTTCCATTTTCATCTTTTATACCAATTATTATAAGTTTAGTTATTGGGCTTTCTAATGCTGGTATGTCTATTTCATTTATTTTTATACTTGTTTCTTCATATGAATTTAATTTTGGTAGTTCTTCTCTATTTTCTATTACAGTATATTCTTTTTCATTTATTTTTATTTTAATTGATTTTCTTTCCTCTTGTGTTTGTTCTGTTTTTTCTTGTTCTTCCTCTTTTTCTTCTTGTTTATTTTCTGTTACTTGATTTTCTGTTGTCGAATTTGTCTTATCTGTTTTTTTATCTTCATTCTGTTTTGATGTTTGTGTTTGAGGACTATTAGTATTTGTATTTTGATTTGGTTTTGACTGTGGCTGTTGATTTTGTGTTGTTCCTCCATTTTCTGTGTTTGGCTTTGAAGAAGGATTGCTTGGAGTTGGTGTTGGAGTAGGTGCAGGAGTTGGTGTTGGAACTGGGGTTGTTTTTGCCGTTACTGAAATTGTTTTTGAAGATGATATGTCTGTATTTTTGCCATCTTGAGTTGTTACATCTCCTGATACTTTAATATTTATACTTCCGGTTCCTTTGCTATTACAAGTAATACTAAATGTTTTTGTTGTATTTAATGCATCTTCTGTTGCATCTGCATAACTTTTTGTAACTCCATCTGTTGCTCCAGATGCTGTTATTTTTATATTCCATGCGGCAACATTTGATATTGTAACTTTTATAGTAACATTGTTTCCGCTTTCTACTGAAGATGGTGCACTAATTGATACACCACCAGCAGCCAATACTACTTGTGGGAATATTAGCATTATTGCCAATATTAATGTTATATATATTTTTTTCATATTTACTGATATTCCTTTCTTACAAGGTGCAAAATTTGATCAAAAATATTGTATTTCACAATTATTTTTCAAACTTATCTCCTTATTTTATTGTTTTATATTATTTATTCCTAATAAATGTTGTCTTAATTTTAACAAATCTGCTGAATTTATTGTGTTTCCGTTAACTAATGCTGCAGCTTTTTTATTTGATCCTTTTAATTCTAATGTACCTATTAAGTGTTGTCTCATTTTTAAAAGGTCTGCTGAATTTATTTTTCCATCTCCATTTATATCCCCGTATATAACTACTGTATATTTTTCTACCCCATAAGAAATTTCTGTACCTGTTGATATGATATTTGTTGATGTTTTTATATTAATATCTTTGTTTTGTAATTTGTTTTTTATGTTATTTATTGTTTCTCCAACAACAAATCCGTTAGTAAATTCATTTTCTATTTTATAATTTGCTTTGGTTAGATATTCTTTTAGTGTTGTATTGTTTTGAGCTTTTGCAACTATTGTATATGAAAATGTATTGCTTATTCCTCCATATGTTACGGTCACATTATATTCTCCTGGTTTTGTTGAATCAAATCCTGATATTGTATAATCTTTAATTTCTTTTTGTTCTTTAGTATAATTTGCTGTTACTTTCATTCCTGTTATATCTAGTTTTTCGCCTACTATATATGTAGTTTTTTTAGGAGGTACTATTGATAGCGATTTTAAGCTATTTACTGTTTCTTTTTCTTTTACAACAATAACTCCATCTGTTTTTCTTCTTAACATTACATAGATTTTATTTTTTATTGATGTTAAACTTAAGTTCCCAGCACTTGCAGCATTGTCTACATTTTTTCCTTCTTGTTCTATTTTTTTTGTTTTTTCATTGTATGCATATAATATTGTTTTTCCATTTTGTGTTTCTGAAATTTCTGTCGCTAATATATAGAGATTTCCTTGTGATACTGTTACTTTTGGATCTCCTAATTCTATATTTGTATTTATTTTTTCAAAGTTTGTTCCATCAAAAGCAACCATTCTCATTGTTTTATTATTTGTATCACTTCCTAATACAAAATACATTTTATTATTTAATGAAACAACATCATATTGGTTGGCATTCATTGTATTTGGTATCTCTTTGAATTTTTTATCTTGTATTTCATATAGTCTTATTTTGTTATTAGCTTGTCTACATGTAACATATGTTTTATTATTTATATTTTCTATTGCTGTTGTTCCAATTAAGTCTCTAGAGTTTCCTTGATAATAAATTCCTACTAATTCAAATTTATTATTATTTAATTCGTATAACGATGCTTTTTGACTTTCTGTATTTACCGTTAAATATATTTTGTGATTCAATATTTTGTATGCATATGAACCATTATTATTAACCATTTCTGTTACTTTGTTCCATCCATTACTATATTTGTATAATATAATTTTATCAAAGGTTGATACCAATAAATATAGTTCATTGTCTAAATTTAATAAAGATGCTTTAGTTAAATTATTGCTGTTTTCTATGTTTGATATGTTTATGTTTGTCCATATATCTTTATCATATGTATGCGTATATATTTTATTATTGCCAATACTTACTGTATAAAGTTTATCATCATATGAAATTGTATCTATGTTTTTTATTAAATATTCATTTTCTCCTGTTTCATCTTTAAATTTTGTATCTTTCCATATGTCATAATCTGCTACATCTGGTATTGTTACATCTAATGTCATTGTGTTGCCTTCACTACTCGATATGTTTTTTATGACTATTCCAGAGTTTGTTCCATCACTATATGTTAATGCACCTTTTGTTATATTTAGGTCACTTGAACCTATTGATGTTTTTCCAGCTTCTTTTGAATATGCTGCATTATAGATTTCATTTCTTAGTGTGCTATCATCTTTTTTTCCAGACTCTTCTCTAAAAACATATATTCCTGTTTTTCCTTTGTTATTGCTTAATCCTGTTACTGTGGTATCCACTCTATATATAATAACTCCAGAATGTCCAATTACTCTGTCTAGATGATCCATATCTTCTGATTTTTTTCTAAATTCTACTACAAATAATTCATATTCATTTAATGGTGATTTCAATATATATGCTTGATTTCCATTTGGATCATCTTGTGTATTTAATGTTAGTGTTTGACTAGTAGTTATTGTATCAATTGTTAACCAATTTGTATATTTCATTCTTAAATATGCTAATGGATATGACATATTTTTGCTTACTCCTCCCATTATATCCCATGTATATACAGGATATGAGCTTGGTGTAGATGTGTATAAGTCTGGATATCCTAATGAATGTAAAAATTCGTGTGTTATTACTCCTGCTCCATTATTTTCCAATGTATATGTATTTAGCATATTATATGTTCCTATCTTTTTGTTTGACCAATTTTTATCTGCTCCATAATCGCTTTTATGGCTTACAAATGTTGAATTTGATTCTGCTAATGCTGTACCACCTTTTAGGATTATTGATACATTGTCTATAAATCCATCATTATTATAGTCTATAATTTTATTTGTTTCTTTTATTGAATCTACTATGTTATCTATTATTTGATAATCTAAGTTATTTTTGTCTAAACCATCACTGGTAAATGGTAATTCGAAGGGTATAATTTTTGTTCCATCATATTGTGGAAATATGTTTTTTAGGTTAAATTTTCCATATGATACTTTATTTAGATATCCTTTTACTGCTAGTTCGTTTGTTCCATTGTACATTTCCATTATTTTAGTAGTATTTTTTTCTAAATATTCTTTTCCTTCTGTATCTCCTTTAAAGTATGCTAAAAAAATTACATTTGCAAAGTTTTCTTTTGGTTTGTCTGATGATTTTGCATATGTAAATAAAGGCATTATTATTGCTCCTATCATTATAATAATTAATGCTAAATTTGTTATTTTTTTCATATTTTCTGTCATTCCTTTCTTTCAAGGCACAAAATTTGATTGAAAATATTGTATTTTACAATTATTTTTCAGACTTTTCCCCTTTTTTATTTTCTTATCTTAAATATATCATATAATATTTTTTTCGACAATATTTTTTAAAAATTATTTTTTGTCATTTTTTTACATATTTAAAAAGTGCCTATTTTTAGCTTTTTATAAGCTAGCTTTTAGGCACTTCGTTTTTTATACTTTATGCATTTGCTTTTAGTTTGCAAATTTCATAATTCATTCTGCTATGTTCTAATGCATTTTTGTTTTCGTAATCTCTTAGCATTTTTATTTGTTCTTTGTAATTTCTAGTTTGTCCATCTAATATTTTAGCTGTATTTATATTTATCATTATATCTACTTTTTCGTTTATTATTTCTAATGTTGGTTTTATTACATTGAACACTTCATTTTTTAGCACTGTTACGTCTTGTTTTAATTCCTTTATGTCTGCTTCCATAGAGTCTAGTTTCTGCAATACTATTTTTTCAAATTCAGCACTCATACTATCCCTCCTTTCCTTATTTAATTTCCTTTTCTTTTCTCTTTTGCTTCTAGAATAAAGTTTAAAGTTTGAAGCAATAATATGAATTTCGAATTAAATTTTCATATTGAAATCAATTTTTTGAAGCAATAATTTTTATACTTATGTATAAAAATATAACTTAAAGATTAAAAAGGTATGGTTATATATTACCACACCTTTTTTCAAAAAACAATATTTTTCACAAAAATTTCACATTTTTATTATTTATTTTCTAATCTTTTTTCATTTTCAATTATTGTCATTATTATTTCAACTGTTTTCTCAAAATCATCATTTTTTATAACATAATCATATAGTTTTATTTTTGATTCTTCATATTCTAGTCTTCCTAAACGGATTTGCATTTCTTCTTCTGTTAAATTGTCTCCTCTATTTTCAAGTCTTCTTCTTAATTCATCTTTATCTACTTTTAAAAATATTGTAACAATTTTTGTGTCTTCTTTTAATAATTTTACTAGGTTTTCTGTTCCGTTTACTTCTATATCTTTTACTATTATTTTTCCGCTTTGAATTTTATCATTCATTAATTTTCTTGATGTTCCATAGTAATTTTCGTGGTGTAAGTCATATTCATAAAATTCGTTGTTTTTTATTTTTTCTTCAAATTGTTCTTTTGTTATAAAATGATATTGTATTCCTTCTTCTTCTCCAACTCTTGGATTTCTAGAAGTAAAAGATGGAAGTGATTCTACTTCTTCCATTCTTTTTATTAATTCTTTTTTTATTGTGTCTTTTCCTGCTCCTGAAACTCCAGATAGTATTACCAACATTTTTGTTTTTCTCCTTTTTGATTTTTATTAGTTTTCTTCACTTTCTTCGTTTTGTTCTTCAGTTGTTTCTTCTGCTTTTTCATTTTCTTCAACTGCATTTTCTGAAGTTTCTTCTTGTTCATCTTCTCTTATGATATTAACTTTTCCTTCTGCTATTTCGTTTGCAGCTATTGTTACTGGTGATTTGTCTTTTATTTTTATTAATGGTTCGTCTCCTTCTGCTATTTGTCTAGCTCTTTTTGATGTTGCTATAACTAATTCATATCTGTTTTTTGCTTTTGTTAATAATTCTGTAACACTTGGTTTTATTATCATTGTTTATACCTCCACTTTTTTATTAATTTTCATCTGTTAATTGTGCAGATGCTGCTGTTAAGTCTTTGTCTAATCTTCCTGCAACTGTTTCTGGTTGCACTGCTGATAAAATTATGTGACCTGAGTCCATAATTAAAACTGCTCTTGTTCTTCTTCCACATGTTGCATCTACTGCTGTTTTGTTGTCTTTCGCCTCTTGTACCATTCTTTTTATTGGTGCTGATTCTGGGCTTACTATTGCTACTATTCTTTCTGAAGAAACTATGTTTCCAAATCCTATGTTTACTAATTGCATATAACTCAATCCTTTCTATTCTATATTTTGTACTTGTTCTCTTATGTCTTCTAGTTGTGTTTTTATTTCAATAACTCCATTTACTATTTCTAAGTTATTGGCTTTTGAACCTATTGTGTTTGTTTCTCTATTCATTTCTTGAATTAAGAAGTCTATTTTTTTTCCTATTGGTTCTTCGTTGTTTGATGTTATTAAGTTTCTAAATTGAAATATATGACTTTTTAGTCTTGTTATTTCTTCTTCTATTGAGCATTTATCGGCATATATTACAACTTCTTGTGCTAGTCTAGATTTGTCTACATCTTCTGTTTTTAGTATTTCTTTTATTCTCTTTTCTAATTTTACTACATATTCTTCAATAAGTCCAGTAGATTTTTTAGATATTTCTATTATTTTGCTTTCTATTTTGTTTATTCTTTCTAATAAATCTTGTGCAATTTTTTCTCCTTCTGTTTTTCTCATTTGTGATATTTTGTCTGTTGCTTCTTGTGTAAGTTCTATTACTTCTTGTTTTATTTTTTCATCTTCTTCATCTACTTTTATTGATAATATGTCTGGTAGTTTAGCTATTTCCATGACTTCTATTTTGTCTGATATTTGTTCTTCTTGTGCTAGTTCTTTTAGTTGATTTATATATAATTTTGCAAGTTCTTTGTTTATTGTTATGTTTCTGCCCTCTTGACTACCATTTTCATATGTTATATATACATCTACTTTTCCTCTTTTTATTTTTGATGATATTTCTTTTTTTATTTCATCTTCTAAGTAGCTTAATGTTTTTGGCATTTTTATTATTATATCTAAATATCTATGGTTTACACTTTTTATTTCCATTTGATATTCTCTTTTTTCTTTTGATAATGTACTTTTTCCAAAACCAGTCATACTTTTAACCATTGTTTTTTACCTCTTTTTTTGTTTTTTTCTTAGTTGTTTTATTTTCTTGTTTATTTGTTTTTTCTTTATTTTCTATTTCTTCAACTTTTTCTTTACGTTTTTTAGTTGCTTCTTTTTTTATAGGTTCTTCTTTTTTAACAATTTCTTCTATATCGCTTAAACTTTTTTCTACTTCTTTTCTTCCTTTTGTATATATAACAATTGATTTTAAAACAAAGTATATTGCAAATACATATGATACTGTTGATGAATATGAATTAAATTGAAATTTGAATCTATTTGTAATGTATTCCAAAGTAAGTACAGCTGTTGCCAATACTAATACTTCTATTCCGTCTATTGCTTTTACTCCATCATCCTCTTTATAAGCTTTTTCAATAATATAAATTGCAATAAATAGAAAAATCATTGTACATATTTGAATTCCCCTTCTAAACAATTCTTCTCCAATTTTTTCTGATATTAAATTTAGAATTAAAAAATAAAATATTACTATTATTGCTTTTACAATATTTATACATATTGCTTTTATGTATTTTTCATCAACTTCTTTTTTCTCTTTTTCCATATTTCCTCCTAATTTTCTAGTTCGTACATTATTATACTTAAAACATTTAATGCAACTGTTTCTGTTCTTAGTATTCTTTTTCCTAATGTAATAATTTTTGCTCCGCTTCTTTTTAAATTTTCTACATCTTGTTTTTCTAATCCACCTTCTGGACCAATTACAATCCCTATTTTTAATTCTTGACTTTGATTATTTATAATTGTGCTTTTTATTTGACTTAGTTCATTTTTCAATGAATTGTTTTCTTCATTTTCATATGCTACCAATACTATATCATAATTTTCTACAATTTCACATAGTTTTTTAATATTTATTACATTATTTATTTGAGGAATTATATTTCTACCACATTGCTTAGCTGCAACTTCAGATATCTTCTGCCATCTCTCAATTTTTTTATTAGCATTTTTTTCATCTAACTTTACAACACATCTTTTCATATCAACAGGAGTTATATCATATACTCCTAGTTCCACAGATTTTTGTATAATATACTCCATTTTATCAGCCTTAGGTAGACCTTGAAAGATTGTAACCTTTACATTTGATTCAGTTTCTTCTTGTATCTTTTGCTCAATATTACACCATATCTTATCTTCATTAAACTCTAAAATTGAACACAAAAAGTTTTCGCCAGTCTCACTATTACATATTTCTAATTCTTCTCCAACTTTAGCTCTAAGCACATTTCTTATATGCTTTACATCTTGACCATTTATTACAATCTTACCATCATCAACTTGATTTTGTCTTACAAAAAATTTAGGCATTATAAGCTCTCCTTTGCTCTCATTTTCTACACTTTTTGTATTTTATCACACTTTAAATTTATTTTCCAGTCCTTTACAAAAAAAGAAAGCAGAAAATTCTGCTTTCTACTAATAATTTTCTGCTTTGATTTCAAAATAAGCTTTTGGATGGCTACAAACAGGACAAATTTCTGGAGCACTTTTTCCAACAACAATATGTCCACAATTTCTACATTTCCAAATTCTATCTCCATCTTTACTAAATACTAAACCATCTTCAACATTTTCTAATAATTTTAAATATCTAGCTTCATGTTCTTTTTCAATTTTTCCTACTTCTGTAAACAAATATGCAATATGGTCAAATCCTTCTTCTTTAGCTTCTTGAGCCATTCTGTCATACATATCTGTCCATTCGTAGTTTTCTCCTTCTGCTGCTGCTTTTAAGTTGTCGGCTGTTGATTTTATTTCTCCACCTTGTAATAATTTAAACCACATTTTAGCGTGTTCTTTTTCATTATCAGCTGTTTCTAAGAATAATGCAGCTATTTGTTCATATCCTTCTTTTTTCGCTTTGCTTGCAAAATATGTGTATTTATTTCTTGCTTGAGATTCTCCAGCAAATGCTTCCATTAAATTTTTTTCTGTTTTTGATCCTTTTAATTCCATACTAAAACCTCCTAATTTTGTTTTAAAGTATATTTTCAACTTTGTATCTAATTTTATTTCACTTTATCTTTTTTGTCAATAGATTTATCTGGTATAAATTCGTTATTTATTTTTATTCCTTCTGTACCATTTGTCAAATCAACATATCTGCTTGGAAATATTTTCTTTATTGATTTTACTTTTTTAGTTACTAAATTTCCTAAGTGTTTTATATAACCATATCTTGCATCAACAGCATTTATGTTTTTATTTTGTTTTATTATTTCTGATTCTCCTGTTTCTGTTAATGGCATAAATAATTTTGTTGATAACTTTTCTCCTTTATATTTAAAATCTTGATTTCCTTCATATATTGGTATAATTGCACTATTTTTTCTTATTTTGAAAAATTCTTCTATTATGTCTTTTTCTGTGTGTAACCTTAATGGCATATTGAATCCTGGATAATCGATTGAAATTAATATGTGCCTTTTGTTTCTCTGTATAGAGTTTTTGCCATCTTGTGTCTCTGGAATATAACCCCAATTTGTAATATTTTTATTATGTTCTATATCTAATAATAGTTCTTGTATCATTGATGCTTTTGTTCTATATATTGCACTTTCTACATTTCTCTTGTTTTGTCCAGAAACAATATCTTCTTCTAATGAATTTTTACTTTCTCGAATTTTTTCATCAAAATATTCTTTATATTCTTTTTTAAATTGTTGTGGTATATTTTTTAAATTGATTAATCCATATGAAAAAGTTTCTTCATGAATTGTTTCTTTAATATCATCTTTTATTTTGTTGAAAACTCTGTCACAAATATTTTCTTTTTGTAAAACATTTTTTATTTTCTCTTCATCTAATTCTGCATTCTCATAATTTTCCCATAAATTCAATGTGTCAAATATAAATAAGTTTTCTCCAAAATTTATAGCTTCCTTTGTAAATCTGTTTTGCCAAAAAGCATTTAAAATTGCTAATTGAAGTGGCTCTAATTTGTCTATGTACTCATCTGTAAATATTTTTTGTGCATCTTCTTCTGTATATTCCATTCCTGTCATTTGCATTTTTTCATAATCGTTATTTTGCATTTCTACATATTTGTTTAATTTATTGTATTTTATTAAAAATTCTCCTGCTTTTTTAAATTGTGCCTTTTGATTTTTTATCATAAATTCTTCTAGTTCTTTTTCTCTATTTTTCAAGCCTTTGGCTAATTGTTCTTTTTCTGTGTTTTCCGCAAAAATTTCTAAAAATTTTATAACTTCTTTTCCTGAAAAACTTTTTTCTAGTTTTTCTTTATACATTTTTCTTTTTTCTATGCTT
>ULWT01071414.1_pt1 | contig 36149 bp, 64 predicted proteins | sample 1960611 | NCBI WGS metagenome assembly ULWT01 (sample SAMEA4835819, study PRJEB28245) | human gut metagenome | biome: gut microbiome; material: fecal sample | place: Denmark | collected 2008
GGAAAAGATAGAATCAATCTGTCAAATCGTCCTCCTTTCCTATAATTGTTACAGAATTATTGATTTTTACCGATTTTTCGGTGTATCCCATCATTTGATTGAGCTCCTTGACTGCGGCTGTAATTGCTGTTACTCTGGTCATATTTAGTCTATTCGCTTTGCCTTCATTTCTGGCGTTCTCGACCTCCTCAATCGCTGTATGCACCAGATACTTTAAAGAATTCACGGAGTCTGAAAACTGCCATTGTAACTGCTTTTCAGTCTGTTTGACCATCCTTTCCCTCAGAATCCCAAGCAAATCAGCGACGTCTTTGCGTCGTTTTAAATCAGATGCTCTTTGTTCTATATATTCCATAGATAAGTTCGTACAATCGTAAGATAGTTTATATGCTGTAATGTTATTATTGTATTTTATAATATTTACTACAAAATTAAGTTCATTTTCACCTATATTTTTATATTTCTCCCCCGCCCCTTCTAAATTTAAGAGCTTCGGAAGCCAATCCTCATCTACTTTTACTATATCCGTAGTGTCTAAATTCCTATTCTGTCCTATTCCTGTATTTGCTAATCCTTTATCCTTTAATGTAGTTTGGTTTATTAGTTCATCTAGGTTAGAATTAGGTTCAATTAGTTCACATTTTACTGGTACAGGTTTATTATTTTCTTGTTTTTTCTCCCCGGCCTGAATTTTTTTTGAACTTTTATTGGTAGGCTTTTTCTCTTTTTTATCATTTTGTTCTGTATTTTTTGTCATCATTACACCTCTTCCGAACTAAAATTGAAAATCGAAATTTGAATTAAAATCTAAGTCAAAATCAAAGAACCATTCCAACTTATACTCTCCATTTAAGTAATATCTAACTTGGTATTCTACACCTTTTTTACTGATATTGATAGCTACTATTTTTCCAGGCAATCTTTCGAAAGGAACAATAAAACAATCTTTATATAATAAGTTTTCAAAATCTATCATGATAATTTTACCTTTATTTTAATTTTATCATCTTTTTACTTTATATCCGCCTCTAATATAATTATTATAGCATATAGACGGATATTTTACAATTTGTTCAGTTTATTTCATTTTCTTTATCATATCATCTAATTTTAAATCAACTATTTCAGATATCTTTTGCAATTTAATATCTACAGATGGAGATTGTATTGCTTGTTTTCCTATATGTAATCCTATTGCTTGGTACATAAATTTTGATGATGGAACAAACATACTTATACAGAATAATATAATGAATAGAGGAATACTAAAAGATAATATACATTTTCCTACTTTGTATTCTTGTTCATCTTCATTTTGAGTACCTTCTATAAAAAAGCCTGCTCCAAAAATTATAACTACTGCAGAAATAACACATAAAAATCCGCATATATCTCTTATACAATCTACTCTATCTGCTAAGTATAATAATTCTATTAACATTCTTCTACCTCCAATGTCATTTCTTCTACTTCCATATCTTTTAATACTATATGGTCAATATATCCTTCTTTATTATATACAAAATCTTTAACTGATTTTCTTGGTATTCCGTGCATATCACATAAAATAGCTTCTTGCATATATTTCGGAAAATGTTTGAAAGCAGGTGCAAAATTAACTAAAATTTCTCCTGTATTTTCACCGCCTTTAACTTCTACAGAAGAAAGTGAATATGTATCTATTTTATTAGCCTTCACAAACATATCTATTGAAAAATCTAAGTCATTTTTTAACGAGTCTAAATCATCTGAATTTGTTACCATATAATTTTCACGAAATATTTTAGCAATATCTATTTTAATTTGTTCTAATTTATGTTGCATCTAATCCTCCACTTCTATATGATAATTATATGCACAAGCTCTACAAAGAAATTGAAATTGTGTTTGATTATAGCCATATAAATGAATACTATCTATACCTTTTATTTCTTCACCTCGTGGTACATTTTTGTATATACCTTCAGTTACCTTTCTATCACAAGACATACATTTATATACATAACCATCATCTGCTTTTATTCTATGCCAATTACAATCATCTTCTTTATTTTTCTTGTCTAAAATATCTTTGGCTACACTTAAACAATATAAATCATTGTTATTACAATGTGAAAATCTACAACAATTTTCACAACTTTTTGGTCTATTCATTTTTATTTTCCGCCTTTTCTGTTAAATAGGTTTCTAACTCTTCTACACAAGATTTACACAAATATAGTTCTTGCAAATATACAGTTATTACATTATGAGGAGTCACTTGTAAACAATAGTATTCATCAATTTTAAGTTCTTTACCACATATATCACAATATATTTTTATTGCCATTATTGCCCCTCAAATATTAAAGAATTTTCTGTTCTAATAACTGGAATACTAAATATTTCACATACATCGTGCAATGCACTTAAATATCCTTGACCAAATTCAGTTTCAGGATTATAAAAAGGAACCCATTCATTATAAATATGTTGAATATATTGTTTTGCAAGTTGCATATCTAACTCACTCATGATTTTACCTTTCTTTTTGTTTCTTTAATATAGTCTAGAAAATCCATTCTATTTTTATTATGTTCCACCATATATTCTATTTCATCTAATGCATCTAAAAGAATTTTTACTTTATCATTACATACTCCGTCTAGAGTTTGATTGAATAATTGTAGCTGTTCTGCTTCTAATGGTTTTGCTACTCTTTGTTCATAATGATTAAAAAGAAATTCCATTTGCTCATTAACATGACGACACATAGCATCAAAATATTGTAGAGTAATTTCATTTTCTTTAGGTGGACGAAATGGTAAATATTTAATCATTACTGCACCTTCTTTCTATATAAAACTAAACCTCTATACCAATCACAGAAGCTGTCTTTATCTCTTAAATTTTCTAATTTTGGTACATTAAATTCTATATCTTGCCAACTGTCACAAATAGAATCATGTCTATATAAATCAACCAGATTGAACATTCTTTCTAGATTACTTAAAATTTGATTTTCAATATCTCCTGATGGGTCAAATTTAAAAGCGAAGAATTTTTTATAATCTCCATTTTCCTGATTTTTCATGCTCGTGTTTATAGTACCGCCTGCTTGTATAATTCTAGAAATAAGTGCATACTTAAACACATTTGAATTATCTGACTCATCAACTGTATTTACAATTTGATTCAACTGTTCTTGTATAATTTTGATATTGTCTTTAATCATTTGTCATTCTCCTGTAAAATAATATTGCAACCACACCAATAACCGTAAACATGAATGTCTTAGCTATTAACGGACTTAATAATATTAAATCTATTACACAATCAGGCATGATATCCTTCTCCTCTCTTTACTTTTTCTACTGCTATATTTCTTATATCTGTTGAAAATTCATAATTAAAACAGTCTACATGATAATGAACCCATAAATTTATTTAATTTATCCACATTAAGTAAACACCCATCTATGTCTACCACTATTGCCTTTTCTTTCATCATATGTTCAACCCCGTCAATTCATTAAATACTTTCCAATAATTGTACAACTCAGGTGGAAATTCTTCTCCTAATACTTCACAAGCTCTCAAAGGTACAAATCTATTACAATCCACACCAACATCATGTAAATCAGGAAAAGTGCGTCTATTCATTCCGTGACTATGCCCATGAAAACAACAATCAGCTCTTCTGCTACTATGGTAATCTACAACAGGATGATGATGTAAAGCAACCACAAGAGGTCTTCCTTCAATTAAACAATCTTTGTCCTCAACTGTCTTAAATGCCCACCAATTACATATTATATTATCTTCTTTCAACTTATTTAATATTTTAGTTGAATCGTGGTTTCCTTGTATAACAAAGATATTACAGTTTATTTGACTTAAAGTTTCTTTTATCTCTTCGTATTTATGAGACATACTTAAATCACCTAAAACATATAAATTATCATTTTTACCACAACGATAATTTATCATATCAATTATAAATTTGTCTGTTTGTTCTAAAGTATTAAATTTTCTAAAACCACATTCTGTCAATTTTAAATGACCTAAATGTAAATCGCTTGTATAATAATTCATTTTAACCTCTTAATTATTTTCGTTTCTAATTTCATTTATTAACATTATAGATTGGGTACATAAATCTTCAATTACTCTTAATTGAAACTCTGCCACTTCTTTTGTCATATTAGGATTTAATCTAATATCTTCTGCTATACACTTTATTTGTTGAAATGTTACTTGCATCTTCCACCTCTTATTCGTTGCTATTTAATTATAGCATAAATAATTTAATCTACAAATAAATCATGAATAAATAATGCAAGCATACAACCTAAGAATATTTTAAACATTATCACCTTCCATTTCTGTTCCATCTGCTCCACATTCGTGGCATACCCAACCAACCATTGAATAATGACCACACTTTTTACATTGATAAACATTCATATATGTTAAATCATCATATACAATGTCAAATCTTTTCTGTAAACTTTCATATTTCTTTTTCAATTCTTCATATTTTTGTTTTAAAGTTTGTTTTACTTCGTATCTTACAATTTTACCATTCTCTAACGAGATGCTTGAGAATTCTGTTTCACAATTTTTACAATATATTTTATCCGGTAACTTGTGAAAGTAAGGTTCATATTGTAATGAACCCGGTGTAAATTCTGCTTCCACATAACCTTGACTACATATTGGACATTTTCCTATTTTATCAACCATTTTCCTCTACTCTTTCTGCTAATTGTTTAATTAAGTTATTAGCACACCTATCACATCTTCTATTAGAAAATTGTCTAACTATACAATCTTGGCATAAATCATCTTGAATCATTTGTAATACAGTTTCTAAAGGAACCGTTTTAGCTAAACCTCTACAACTATATATCATCTTCTTCATCTTCATAACCATTTTCTACTGCTTTTTCATTTGCTTTTTCTAAATAATCTATTGACTCTACAATCAATAAATCATAATCACCTAATGTGGCTTTTTGTTGATATTCTTGAACCAAATGACTTAAACCTTCTCTTCTTAATGCTTTACAAACATAATTGAGAACACTGAAGGCATTACTATTCACTCCAACTAAATCGTATTTTGGCATTTTATTCTCCTTTAATTCTGCAACCACTTTTATTGAGTTTATCTATAAGTTTATAACATAATTTAATGATTGCCTTCTTCTGTTTCATTGAACCTCTGTCTTTAACTTGTAGTGCTAATTGTTCTATTCCTATATAATTGAAATTAAAATCATATTCAATTTCTTCATATTCAATTTCTTTTATGTCATGTTCCACCTGGTCTTTTGCACAATCTTCACAATATCTTGGATAACCAGGAGTGGTGCCATCAATAACACCACCACAAGTTTGACATAAAGTTCCATCAAGCATCATTTCTGCTATTTCACCCATTATTCTTGTACCTTTTGTTCTTGTTTTGATTTATTCCATAAATCAAAAATTTGTTGTTTATTACATTTGTAACAAGGTTTTTCTATTGCAACAAATTTATCTAATTCATTAACTTGAGGAATAAAATTATTTAAGATACCGGAAAAACTTGTTTTGTATTCTACAACAGGGATGAAACTTCCATTTATATAAGAATTATCAAAATCAAATATATGACCATCTTCATCTAAATTAGTAACAAGGCAATTCCTAATATCACTTGCGAATTTATTGAAAACTTGCAAATAATATTCTGCATCTGCTTTTTTAACTACTAATCTAGGTAATTCAATACTCACCAATTGTTCTTCATTCATTTTTACCATTTTATTTATCTCCTTTCTTTGGAAGTTGTAACTTCTTCCAAACTTCATCTTCTATAAAACAAATATTTCCAGTTCTATATGGATTACTATGGTCAGTTCCATTTGCTACTGAAATAAACATAATTCCTTGTTTCATGTATTCTGCACACTTTGGACAAGGTTCCATATTTACTACCTTACCATTTGCTTCTTTTATTTTTTTTGCTTCGCTTGTTGATAATCTTTTATTGAATATTATTTGATTATCTCCTCCACAATAAAAACATTTTGTTAATGCAAATTCTAAATTCTTATCTTGCATAATATGCTCCTTTCTTTGTTTGTTGCTTTACTGTATATTTTAATTGTATGCACACAAACAATCGGTACAATATGTTCAAACAATTTATTTACGAACAGTTTACCTTCTGTCATATTAGTTTTCATCTAGTTTATCCATCATTTCGAAAGCACCTTGCACCAACATCATAATCTTATTAAATTGTGTGTAATTACATCTAACATCCTTGTCTCTTGCTTGTATAATTGGCTTTTCCAGGTCTGTTGTAAATTGCAAATGAAGGTAATCATCTGTAAACCAACAACTAAATATACCAACACAACGCCAATCCAATGTATAGATGTAAATCATACGGCTATGTATTGACTCGTCAACTGCTACACATTGGAAATCAAACGCTTTACATTCATTTTTTATTTCATTTGTTAATATTTTCTTAAACCCATTATTTTTCATTTAACACTCCTCTCAGATTTTCTTGTGCCCAAACCATCACTTCATTCAATTTCTGTTGCTGTGTTTGGTACATAGTTCTATATAAATCAGCTTCCGCCTTAACTAACTTATAATCTTTTTCCATTTGTTGTAATTGTACTAATCTATCTTCAGTTACCATCCAATATCTTCTATCAGAATCCTCACAAAATAAATTAAAAACAATTTGGTTCATGGTTTCTTTATACCAATACCACTTTGTAAATCTACTCATGTTTTTGTGCTCCTTCATAATAATAACTTTTAAAATAATCCAATGTCATAATTTTATCTTTTTGTGTCTCTATATCAAAAAATTTAATAGGAAATTTTCTACTATGTAATTCTATACCGTCCCATCTGATTTTAACATCTTTTGATTCTTTATTTTGGTATATTGTACCTATCTGATTAGGGTCTAATCCCCATTGTTTACACTTTGCAATTTCCTTTTTTATATTGTTTTCTTTATTCTTTTGTCTGCGTTCTGCTTGTTCTTCTTCATCTAATAACTGCCTAACAATAGTGCCAAATTGGCGATGAACCCAATTATAGTAATAACACCACCCATCTTTATCATAATTACCGAAGTAGATAGCATCTCTTTTAACTTTCCATTCATGCGGACAATTAAATAACCACGCCTTAATTATATCAATAAAAGGTTTAATAACTTGTTTTTTACCTGTCCTGATACAATGTTCTGTGAATTTGGTACTTAAATTATTCCAAAATCTATTATCAATGTCTATATACTTATAATATAAAGACTTTCGTGCTTCCTTCTCTTCTACCGTTAATTTACAATCATCTGTCGCCATATATTTCATCTCCATATAATTCTATAACTTTACTAACCCACATCTCTTCCTTAGTTTCTTTATGACGGAAACATAAAAATACCGGAAATCTTAAACTTGGATTGCCTTTTGCATCTGTTGTTTGTTCAAAATATTGCACCTTAACATCAAAATTTTCAGTAAATACTGTACTCAAGAATAATTTACTATTAGACCAAATTAATTCTCTATCTTCATCAGTAAAACCTGAGCCAACACCTACAATATTACCTTGATATTTTATATTTAATGCTCCTAATTTATTTTTATTTTTTCCGGTTCCTTCACTTAAACCTGCTAGCATAAATTCACCATCTTGCATTGATTTTATTTTTAAAAGATTTCTAGTACGTTTAAATTCATAAGGTGCGTCTGCGTTTCTATACATTAAACCTTCCCATTTGTTTAAATTACACAAAGACTGTAATTTATCTCTTTGTGAATCTTGTCTAGCTATTAAAATATTAGGTGCTAAGGTGTCTAAAACAGAATAACCAAATTTATCTGAATCCTTCGCTTCTAATAATTCACATATCATTTTGTACTCCTCTGAAAAAGGCAATTCCCATTCTTTATCTTTAAATTTAGCACTTTCCATAGCATCAAAAATGACGTAATATAAATTATTGCAATCTAAAGTTCTCTCATCACTAGATGTCAACGAAATACCCTTTTGAAAATCTTCATTTCCTTTATCATCAAAATATAATATTTCACCATCTAATACAGTGGTACGCATATATAAAGGTAATTGTTGTAATATATGTTGAATTGGTGCTATTTTACACGGTTTATTTGAACGAGAGTACGCTACACCATCCATAATATACATACGCTTACCATCAAATTTACGGCTGTATAACCCATTAGTAAATATTTCACCTTTATAATTCTCAGCTAATTGAACCTCTGGCTTATTACAAAAATCAGGCCAAATTGTTTGTAACTTTTTAATACCTAAATTAAGTCTTAAATCTTTTGCGACAACCATGCTCATCAGCTGTTGAGCGTCCAAACTACTATAACCTGTTATAAAATATTTAAGTTTTCTTACGTCGTTTAAATCAGCCTCTCTCTTTTCTGATAATTCGTCCAAAATAGCTGTAAACTCATTCCAATCCTGTACAGTAAAATCATTTTTTAATTTTCTAGCAATTAAACCTTTTTTAATCGTAACTAACGCTAACTTACATTCATCCACTTTATACATTTTATCTGGATTATAAGTATAATCTAAAATTTCTTTTAGTAAATCACTTTTTACACTTCTAAGATAATCTAATTGAGCATTTCCTGTTAATTTCCTTAATTCATCTATTTGGTTAATTACTTCGTACATTTAGCCTCCACTGAAATTTTTATATTTTTGGTGAGATTTTTGCTTACTTTTTCAACAACTTCTTTTCTTATTTCGTATTCTACATCTTCACATATACGGTCAGCTAAAGCACTAACTAATTCAGATTTAAGTTCTTTTAAATAACCTTCATTTAATGTTTTAAGCATACCATCAACAAGTTTTTCTGTGAATATTCTACAAACATCACTACCGTCCTCGAATACCCATTCATAAAAACTATTATTCAAATCATCAAGTAAATCATCTTTAATACCTTCAATTATATCTTGTTTAGTTATTTCCATTTTTGAAACCTCTTAACTTTTCTTCATCAAATACCACTTTATTTCTGCGTTTATTATTATAAATATTTTCAAGCATTTTAAAATAACCGCCTATTGTACTGCATTTATAACATTTATCTCTTTGGTATTCTACCTTTAACATAAATTCTTTCCACTTAAATTGCGGATGTCTTGAAACTAAAATCAAAGCTCTTATAATTCTATCAGAAGGTTTTAAACCCATATATTTACAAGCATCTAAAACTCTTTCAATTTTACCTTCTACAATTCCTTGCTCATAATCAGGAAATTTAAAATTACCTGCTTTAATAATATCAGTATCTTTTCCACCTTGTACACAATCACCAGCAATACTACAAACCGCACTAATACTAATATTATACTCTCCTGAAAGTTGTAATAGTCTAGTATAATGTGAATTACCTTGTTGTGAATAATAAACAACATAATCTGAAACATTCCACTTTTTCTGGGTATTATTGAGGTCAACTAAAATATTATCCATTTTTTTTAAATCAACTATTTCATATTTAATTGGTATCCCCATTTCTTTACAAGCAATAAACCTATGTTGACCATCTAATACTTTCATATCATGAGTGACAGTTATAGGTTGTGAGGATAAAAATCCATATTCTGCTAAAGATTTCTTTAATTTATTTACATGAGTTCTATTTATAGAGCGGTTAGCTGTCATAAATTCAAACATATCATAATTTTTTGTTGAGTTCATATATCCTTCCTCTTTTATTTTCGTTATAATAAAGAAAAAGGGCGGAAACTAAGCAAACAAACAAAACAGTCCGCCCTAAAGATAGCATATTATGCTGTATTAGCACAATCTTTTCAATACTTTTTCACGTTCTTCCACTGATATCTTTTTCATATTATTTGCCACTTTTATTTCAGTTTCAAGAAGTTCTTTAACTGTATTCAATTCAATGTCTCTAGCAAAACAAGAAGGACCATCAGCTAATTTACAAACCACATTGGCAAGTCTTGTTTTTAACCAGTCAGTAACAATGTTTAATTCTGCATTAGAGAATGTGTTAGAAGTATCTTCAGAATCTATATGACCCATACAACATCCACGAAATTCTGTTTCATACTCTTCACATCCAAAACCTACTTCATCCATAATTTTACCTAATCTTTCAGAAGCTTTTTGAAAATTAGGTACTCTATAGGGTTCTAACGCACCTATAAGAAAATCTTCTTCATTTCTCTCAAAAGGCTCAATTAAACCCAATCTTGCTAATCTACATTTGCAAGCAAACCAAGTTCTTTCTAATTTTTTGCCCATTTCTATGAAGTTACAACCCTTATAAAATAAATCTGTTAGTTGTCTGTCTTCATCTTTGTTCCATTGTTTTCCTTGTCTTTTTGCCATTACACTTCTCCTTCTAATTTCTTTATTATATCTTTTAACTTATTTAATGCTTTAAGTGTCAACACATTGGAAGTACCATTTATATTCAAAACAGAATAATCAGCATATTTGCTATAATCAAATTTACCTTCTGCATAAATAATATTCAAAAACTTTAATACTAAATTTCTCTCATCTTGTGCTAATTGCATAATGTCTCCTTTATTTTCGTTGCTTATTGTTATTAACTGTATATTTATATTGTATAACAAAAGTACCTTCTATTACAAATACTAAAATATTTATTTACGATACTTTAAGTTCTATCAATTTGACTTAAATAGAAGAGAAACGGGACATTTCTGCCCCGCTTGGAATTAAGAATAGCTGAAGTTTATATGAAAAGATTATTCAACTGCGACTGGTTGCTTATTTTCCGCCTTAGCTTCTTCTGTTTGTTCTTTTGCTTTTTCATCATCAGATTTGATACCTTGTGCTTTTCTTTTTGATGCTAAAGATTGTTTACCGTTAATTTTTCCAGTTCCTCGTTTACCTGCACCTGGATGAGGTTTCTTTTCTGCTGTTTTTTCATACTTAATAGCCATATCTAAAATAGCATAAATTTTAGACACATCTGATGAATTATTAAACTTATAAATATGGTCCAAAGTGTACATATGAGTAGGTGGTACAGTTCTTCCCATTTCATATAGTTCTTTATTTTCTCTAATTGCTTCACTTCTAACAACTAATTTCAAGCCTATTAGTTTTTTACCAAACCAAAGTTCAGCAAGATTTCTTTTTGCACCCTCAACTCTAATTCTTGTATAAGAACAAGTTTTTTTGGTTAAACAACCATTCTTTTCAAGATGTGTGATGATTTTATTAGCAAGTGCGGAACAATCTTCTTTAGGTGGATTATCACCGTTTGGTTTGTCTGCTTTATCTATTCTCTTGTTCAATTGTTCAACTTTTGAAGCCTGTTTGTTTTCTTTTTTAACATCTTCTTCTTCAATAATTCCACAAGGTTTATACCATTTTTTCAAAGCATCAACCTTAATTGTTTTGTGATTTCCTTCAATATCTAAAATTACTTCAGATTCTGTTCTTGAAACCACTGTACCAATCTTTCCATTTCTTAAAGATTCATATCTTTCAACTGCGTCTGTCATGCAAATCTCCTTTCTTTTTCGTTGCATTTATAATGAATTTAATGTCTACTTATTTATTGTACTACAAAATTATAAAAGTAAACAATTTTTTATGAGTGATGTGATAAAAATTTACAATTTATCATTCATTTTCAAATCTACCGTATTTTTGGCGGTGTTCCACCTTAATTCTTAACTTAGTCAAATATAAAATTGCGTTATAATAGGTAATATATAAATTAACATCCCCAATAAAAGTATTTTCATTTATTCGTCTTGAAGATTCTTTTAACGATTCTCCTGAGTAATTGATATATACTCCATTTACCCAATTTATTATTTCTTTTATTTTATCAAAAGTAAAGGTATAATTAAAAGTACACCAATATTTTCTATTATCAATGCTCTCTTTTAATACTAAAATAGCTTCAAATATATCATTTTCTAAAATATATTCTTGTTGCATTTAACACCTCTCTTTCACTATACATACCTTTATCACCTGGACCTATATAAAATTTAATATCACCTCTAATATAGTTATCTAACTTTGGAGAATGTTCACTATACCTTATTTTCAACATTTTATTATTCTTTATAAGTGTCAAATATTTTGATTCCGTGTTTACCGCCAAATATAATAATACAGTATAGCCTTCATTCAACAAGTTTTCACAAAATCTAACCCATTTAGGTTTATGGTCTGTATAGAATCTTTGGAGGTATTCTTTACTTAGAAATATGTTCTTTCCCCTTATTATTTCTAAATTGTCCAAATAAACCTCCATTTTGAATAGATTGTAGATATTTTTTATAACAAGTTAAACCAAAACCTCTTTCAATACTTGCTTTACTTTTTAGCAACCTGCCACAATATCTACAGTATTTAGTTGAAACTTCCATTATAGTATCTCCGCCAGAATGTAATTCAAAACCATATCGGGTTGAATTCCTCCTGTTTTTATTTTAACATCTAAATCTTGTAAAAACAAAAGATTATTTTCACATTCTTCTACACCAAAATTTGAATCTACTTGAATAGCACATCTTGCCTGCCATGGAGTGAGCCCTGTTCTTTCACATAAACCCTTGCCACCTCCATCATTTTTAAGCAACACCAAACCTCTAAATGCTTGCATTAGACAACCTAACAATAAAATATCCTGGTTCAATTGTTTAGCTTTATTTATATACTCATAACAAGCATTAACATTTCTATTAAGTATTAAATCTGAATATTGAAATATATCAAAATGCTGTTCTTTATAGATGCCACCTTCTTGATCTAAAACACTCATCGCACTATCAACAATAAGTCCTGTCTGCTTACTTAAAGTAGCAATCTTATCTAATTCATTCATAACCCTTAAATAAGAATTTGAACACCATTCACATAATTTTTCAATATTTTTATCGGATAATGAGGGACATCTCCTTTTTGCGTATTGTGCAAGCATTTCGAGTGAAAGTTTTTCAAAAGTAACCATTTTATCTTCAAAGAATTTATAAAATTTTGTTTTCTTATCTACGGTAGGTTCTATAAGAATAATATAATTGCCAACAATCTTAGTCTTTAAGAATTCCCACATTGTTTCTTGTGTTTTGATGGCTTTATCTTGCCTAATTAGGTATAAATACCTTACCTTAACCAAAGACTTTAGGTTCAATTGCTTGCTAACTTCCTCCAAGGAATCCACCCATTTAATGGTTAATCCTAACTTTTTACTAATTTGTTTTATATAAATATCCATAATCCCCTCTTCAGGACCTGTAAATATATAAAAATTATCAATGTTACCTTGAACAATATTATTTTTCAACTCACTTATCAACATACTTCATCAATACCTTTCATAATTTCAAGTACCCATCTATCCATTATAGCTTGTTTAGATAAAACTACATTTCTTAAAGATGATAATGCTTTATATGAACATTTAACTATAATATCTCCAAATTCTACTTCTCCTTGTTTTTCTACATACATATTAAGTAGAACAGTTAAGAAAAATTCAGGGTCAATACCCTCTGCATCTTTTTTCAATGCCATATCTTTTAGTATTTTGAAGGCATTTACCTTACTTACTTCACCTATATAATTAAGCACTTTATCCGCTAATTCATAAGCCTGTTGAAATTTTCCTGTTTGTATATAATACTCAAAATCTGCTAATGAATTACAACTTTTCATCAATACTTTAGCATTATTCGGAATATCAATACCTATTTCTTTACAATAATCTTCATAATCTTGAAAAGAATAGGGCTCTAATATAAATAATTGAGCCCTTGATTTCAATGTCGCCAAAGGTGTTCCTACGCTATGAAGAACAATAATCGCATTCTTTGGCGTCTCCTCCGTGACCTTCAATAGAGCATTACTCGCTTCAGGTCTCATCTTGTCTAAATCTTCACACCAATATACACAAGGTTCTTTGATGTTATAGATTGTTGAAATTATATGTCTAACTTGTTCTGCTGACTTATCAAATTGACATTTTAAACATTCTAATTTTTCCGCAAGTTTTTCAGTTATAAAAGTTTTTCCACTTCTTCTACCGCCCTGAAGAATAATAAATCTTGGGCAAGTTTCAAAAGTCAACTCATCAATCCATTTAGATATTTTTTCCTGTCCAATTAGTTGCATAATACCACCAATGTACTTTCTACTAATAGTTTAGGATTAGTTTCATATCTTAACTTACTATCTAATTCAATTAAATCTTTTAGTAACTGTTTTGGTGCTGATGAACAATTATCTGTTAAATAGTTTAACTTATCTTCAAACTCCGCTGGAATGTTTACATACTTAAAGTTTCTTAAATTACTGTATGTACATAAATCAAGAACGAATGCTAATAATTGTTTAATTAAGAATTTAATTTCTACACCTGCCATATAAACTTCTTCGATACTACTAATCAAATCTGCAACATTATTTTCCTTCAAAGCTAACACGATGTTATATAGAACTTCGTAATCAATAAAACCTAATGCTTGTATTACAGTATCAATGGTAATTTCAGGTGCGTAATCAATACATTTTTCCATTAAAGAAATAGCATCACGCATTCCACCATTTGCCATTCTTGCTACAAATTCAATGGCCTCATCTGTATAATTATTGATACCTTCTTTATCTAAGATAAACTTTAATCTTTCAATTATAGTATTTAAGGTAATTCTTTGGAAATCAAATCTTTGAACACGACTTAATATGGTTGCTGGAATTTTTTGAGGGTCTGTGGTACAGAAAATAAAAATTGTATTTTTTGGCGGTTCTTCTAATATTTTTAACATAGCATTCCACCCCTCAGTAGTAATCATATGGCATTCATCAATAATAAATATCTTATACTTACTATCTAAACTCTGAAAACCTGCCTCATCTATAATTACTCTTATTTTATCAACTCCATTATGTCTTGCCGCATCTCGTTCAATTGGTTGCCCTTTACCTTTATTTAAAGCATTCGCAAGAATACGAGCTGATGTAGTTTTGCCGCAACCTGCGGGTCCTGTAAACAAATAGGCGTTTTTAGGACACTCATTATCTATTTGGTATTCCAATATACTAACTATTGATTTCTGTTCACACAAGTCCGAAAAACTATTCGGTCTATAATCTGTTGCTAATGTCATTTATTCGTCTCCTTTCAAAAATATTATATAAATAATCGAAAATAACACCAATCCTGGTGCTGTTGTTAAAATTAAAAGTATGTCTATTAAATCTGGGTATTGCTTAACTGTCAAAAACCAAGAAAATATAATTAAAGCACATACCAAATCTATAATTAAATACCAATTTAAAATTTCTATAAATGTCATCTTACTCCTCCGGAAATAATGTTTTATCTACAATAGGACAAACTTTGTCTTTCAACTTCTTTCTTAATTCCGGACTTTGTATGTATATAATGGCTGAACTTCTCAGCTGTTTAATAACCACATCTTTTATTATATCATCAACCACTCCTTCAATAACTTCATTAACAACATCTTCTATTCTTGAACTTACCACTTCTTGAATTTTATTTGTAACTTCATCTGAAATATTTATATTAACATTCATGATATTTCTCCTTATATGCATTTAGTAACTCTTTAAAATCATTTTCGCTTACTGCATAATAATTAGGCTTATCTGGACCAAAATTAAAAGCTATACAAGACATTTCTTTACCCATAGCGAACGCCTCTTGTTTTATTTTTGAAAACCATTCCTCTTTTATAGTAACACTTTTCTTAGGTGTTACAACTGTTTTGGCATCAATAAGCATGAAATCCAGTTTGACATCACCTGCTACAAAGTTCGCCGCCCCACTATTTGGTTGCACCTTACCGCCTAATTTTTTTGCTATCTGCTTTTCTTGTCTACTTGAATAATATCTTGTATCCATCTAAGCACCTACAAACTTAACATTCATATAACTGACATTGATATTTTTAGCATTTTCAATTCTATATAAAAGTTTTTCTCTTAATGATTTATCACTTTCTTTTATAAACCAGAATAACTTTTTTCTTTTCAAACCGAATTTTAAAGCTATTTGGTCCAATTCTCTTCCTTTAATTAACGGAATATTCATCTATGCCTCCTGTTTACTAACTATGTTTACAAACTGCCCAATGGTATCCATACACTGAGCATGACTCTCACAACATTTATTGAATTTATATAACAAGGTTTGAATTTGTAAATCTCTATGAGTATGTGCCAACTCACTTACTGCTTTACCTAATGTTATATAAATATCTTGATAATAATTATCTATTATAATAACTGGTTTCATTTTACCCTCTTTTTCGTTGTAAATACATTATATAACAAAAACAATGATAATAAAACTATTTGTAAACATTAGCTAAACATTCATTCAAATAGTTTAAAATTACCTGTTCATCCTCAATAAAACTATACAATTGAGATTTCCCTTGAAATTGTAAATCATTTCCATCTTCATCTTTCATTACAGACTCTAAATCACTGTCCATTATATAATAGTATGCCCCTCTTCTTGCAATAACACCTTCTAATAAACAAACTTCAACAAGGTCTGCGATTTGATGAACACCTATTTTATAATTTAAAGTATAAAAACCTTCTTTTCTATCTCTTGGAAACTTTTTAGACTTCTGAATATGCACCATTACCTTATTACCTGAAGGTGCCTCACAAGTATTTGTTAATTCTGCACCTTTTTCATCTAAAAACTTACCTTGCGAAAATTGCAATCTAAAAGCACATTGATGACGCCATGCTTTACCACCAGGAGTGGTAGCTTTGACATATTGTGCATTTATATCTTCCCTAACTTGATTTATACCTATAACTATCATATTATAAGCTGAAGCATATCTTGTTATTTTCTTTGAAAATGTTGTCAAAGGACCAGCAATACCACAATACGTCTTTTCCTGTAAAGTTTTTTCTTGTTGTTGTTCAGAATATAGAGAACCAACACTATCTAATAATAAAAAACCTACCTCACCAGTTGCACACATATCCAACCCAATTTGTAGAATATCTTCAGCTGACTGGTCTTCGGGTCTAAATAAATACAATTCATCAGTATCAACACCTAATTTTTGAGCCCATTCAACATCCAATGAAGTTTCTACATCAAGTATGACACATTTTTTAGGTCCTGTTGACTGTAACTGTGCATATTTTTGTTTCTGTTCTTTATTAGGATTGGCAATAGCCTGTAACTTCGCCATTTCTTCTTCCCATTCTTTTTTAAATATTTTTTGAGCTTGCCCTAATAAATCAAGAGCTGTGGTAGTTTTTCCACCATGCTCTTCACCATAAAATTCTGCCAAATAACCTCTAGGTAAACCTCCGTGAGTCATATAATTTAATCTTGCACTTGTGAAAGGGATTCTAGGCAACTCTTCAAATAATACACCCTTCTGTGCTAAATCTTTTCCGAACTTTTTATTTAAGTTCATACAAATTGCATCTAATTGTGACATATTAACCTCTTCTAAATTTTCCTGAATCTACATTTGCTAATTCTTGCTCACCCATTCTGCGTGAAATAACTTTTTTGACACTTGAAACAACTTCATAAGCCGCCTCAAGTTTCTGCTTAATGCGTTTATAAGCTCTTTGATAAGCCCTATAAACAATATCCTCCTCTAATGTGCCAGCCTCACTTGCCGCCTGTTTATCTGCAATAGTACCTTTGGTTCTTCTATGAATATCATTATAAAGCTCCATCTTAACACTTTTAGCAATATCTTCTTTAATACCAAATTTTTCTTGAGCCTCTCCTATAAAATACAAATAAGATGGTAATTTCATACAAACATCATCTAATTCCCAGTCAGTAACTGGATTTTCTTTATCTAATAAACATTTCTTAAATTTAGTCATCAATTCATCAATTTCTTTACAATGTTTATTGATTAGCTCATCTACAATAGCTTCAACTTTAGCAGAATTATCCTCTATCCTATCTATTATTTCATGTATTAACTCATCTTGTGATTTTAAGTTCTCTGCAGGTGAGTCTGCTTGTTGTATAGTTTCCTCTACCTGTTGTATTTGTTTTTCTTCATCCTTTGATGATTGTGTGTTATTTGCCATAATTTATGTACACCTCCAAATTCTGTTTAAATTTTACTACATCATAATCAAAAAATACTCTTTTCTTAGTACCTTCTAATTCAAAACACTTAAAGTATTCTGCAATTTCAAACCTACTTGCTCTGTCTTTTAAGTCTTTAATATTCAAAGATTTTCTACCTTCTGCTTTTAATTGTCTTAAAAGACTCGCACTAACAAAAAAAGTCTTATCATGTTCTAAAAACCAAACTACAATTCCAGCTCCTACACCTTCAACTTGTTCCTTTTCTATTAGTCCTTCAAATTGATTTTGTGTAATATTACTGAAGGGTAAGGTATTTCCTTTAGTTGTTTTCAATTCGAAATAAAATAAGAAAGGATAAAAATAAGCAATAAAATCACAGATATTTCTACCACCCATATAGCCAGCAGTATTGTCAGCAAGGCGAGTGATATCAAAACCAGCCTGCATTTGTTCTTTAAATTTTTGTTCAAAGTCTTTACCTCTATTCATTAAATTGCCTCATCTGTTTCAATAAAACTTTAGAACCATCTGGTTTATGAATTACACAACCAACCATATATTGGTAACTACACTGATAACCCAATACTTTAGCTGTCTTATAACATTGATGTTTACTCATAAAATACATTCCAATAAACACCATACCACATAATAGTAATAATATAATACTCTCTAAAAAACTATCTGACATTATTTCTCCTTCTTACAAATTTCTGCATAATTACAATATGCACATATTCTTTTATTATCTGTTTTAGGTGGTGCTATACAGTCTTTGACATAACTTTCGCACCTTGCTATTTTATTGATAACTTCCTCTTCAATTTCATGTTGAGTAGGCTTATATAAATAAGATTTTTTGGTACAATTATCTCTATTTTCGTAAACAAATAATACCTTATCTATCCCGAAACATAAACTATAACAACAGGCCTGAGGTTTATGTTTTTCATCTACACCGGTTCTTTTGTTCCATTTAAAAGACCCTTCTGTTTTAATTTCTAAAATATAATAAACTCCTTTATATTTAATGATTCCATCACAAAGGAAATTCATATTATACTTTTCGTTATGACATTTATATTCAAAACCTTCTTTTTTAATTACTTTTGTACCAAGTTTCAAACAATGTTCATTGACGTACTCTTCTACATCAATCCATTCACAATCAATGTTAAATTCTTTTAACCTAGACACATAACCTTGAAGAACTGCGTGTCTATGTGTACCAATATCTGCCATTCCAATTAAAGATTCATCTGGTTTTTCTTTGTTTGGTTCTGCACCCATTATTTGGTAATACATATTTCTAACACACATTAGTGAAGACGGTTTGTATGTTTGAGAAGCTGGTCTAACTTCTTCACACTTGCAAATAACCGACACGAGGTCATTAAGAAATGCCTCGTGTGGTGGAATTTGCTCACTTGCCGCCTTTATAAGATTATGAATATTCTTTAAAGACTTGCTTACCATTATTCGTTACCTTCCTCTGCTAATACTGTCAACAAGTGCTGTCTTTTCTCTTTACCAATTTTTAAGAATCCTTCAACACCATATTGAATATAACAATCATCTTCACATACTGCGGTAACTAATTCTTTTAAAACATCTAATTGAAGTTTTTCTTCAAAATTAACGAAATTATTACTTTGCTTATAAGGTAATAATTCATTAACTGACTGGTCTTTATTGTAGAATTGAATACCTTGCTTAGTAAACAACACACGAACACCTTCTTCTTTAGTTTTAACAAACAACATAATACGGTCTAATATACCCAATAATTTGTCCTTCTCAACTACACAAGAAGCTGGTGATTCCTGTTCAAATAAACCTTTTAAACCTTCCAATACAGAATCTTCAAACTCTGCTTTTGATTCATTACAATAACCTACAATGGTTGTTTTTGGTGTTACTAATGCGATTTTTTCTCCGAAGAAATAAGTATCAATATCTTCATTTTCCATTGTAGCAATCAAATTAACTAAATCAGATTTTAGCATAACTGGTTCATTAAATACATTTATAACTGACATACCCGCTGTCGTGTTATTAGTTGTTAATACTTCATCACCAAAATAGTAACACATAAGGTGAGGTAATTCTGGAGTCTTTGCCAAGCTCACCTTATTACTTTGTAAAGCCCATACAATAGAAGAAAGTTTAATTTTTGTATGTTTAGCTTTTTTAAAATCAAAAGAGATTTCAGGATAAACATCCAATTCACCTTCATCATTAACTGGTAATTCTAATTTGTAATCACCATTACCTTTCATTTTTAAATATGTATCTTTTAATTCTAAAGTAACCTCTTCACAAGTTGTTTTAGAAATAAGTTGAGCAAATTTATCTGCTGTAACTGTGACTTTAAAATCATCACAAACAACCTTATCTTCGCTTACTTGCAAATAGTTTTCACCATCCCATGCTGTCATACTTAAGGTATTACCTGCACACTTAATGCCTATCCAACAAGTTCTCATCATTGAATCATTGTTACCAACACCTTTCATTACCCTGGTAACTAAATTTTTCAATGTTTTTGTTTCTAATTTAACTTTCATTTTCTCTCCTTTACTTTATACTATTTAAAACTTCATGTTTTAAAGGCGTATCATACTTAAATCTACCCCTTAAACAGTTAGTCCTTGTTACTGTTTCCGGTTGTTTAATACCTCTTGCATTTACACACGCATGACGACCATCTATAACAACCATTACATCCAACATACCTAACCTTTGTAATATTTCGCATATATCCATTCCAATTCTTTCTTGAACTTGAAGTCTTTTACATACCATATCACAAATTCTTGGAAATTTGGATAATCCCAATACTTTACCGTCAATAGGAATATAAGCAATATGTATTTTGAGTTCCATCAATGCACAATGATGCTCACAATGTGAAAAACAATGAATACCATTCATAATAACAAGGTCATCTCCCCCTATATCAAATTGTTTATCAAACATTTGAGCAATTTCTTCGTTAGAATACATAGCACCTTCAAAAAGTTCTTTAAAATAACCTACCATTCTATGTGGAGTTTCTTTTAAACCTTCTCTTTTAGGGTTAGAATCTATCTCTTCTAATAATTGCTTAAACAACTCTTCCAATTTCTGTTCATTCAGCATTACACACCTCTTTCTTCTGGACTCCATACAATTTTATGTAATTGTACTTGAAATCTTATATCAAATCTTGGAAATTTTAATTTAAGTAACTTAACTTCTGTAACCAAATGTTCTAAATTTATTTGCCCAAAACAAGGACTTATGAAGATTGTTGATTTAAAATTTGGGTATTTGGTCAAGAAATGTCTAATACAACTAATATCTTCGTCGCTTGCTACTACAAATTTCAACACATCATTTTCATCCATAGCAATAAAATTAGAATCCAACATTGAATCTTCCATACCTGAGCAAGGGCATTTATAATCTACAGTAAAAAAACCTCTACCACCTCTTACTGCAAATATAAATGGCAATATATCCACACTCCCATTGGTTTCAATATTTACATAATGCCCAGTATTATTTAATTTTTCAATTAACTCAATTACAGGCCCTTGATGTAATAAAGGCTCACCACCTGTGATTGTTACGGCTCCGAATCTTACTTTATTAACAATTTCATCTATTGTCATTAACTCACCATCTGTACACTTTTGAGCATATTGTGTATCACAATAATGACATTTAAGATTACAACCTGCTAATCTAATAAAGGTGACAGGCATACCAGTTCGTATGCCTTCTCCTTCTATACTATGAAATATCTCTACAACATTTAAACTTGACATTATAGACTCCATTCTGCGACATTATTTTCGCTTTCCATTACTATTACTTTTTTACAGTGAGGAGTCCAAGGTCTTTCTTCCGGTTTATTCTTATAATCATCAGCATGATTGTTTAAATAATCTTGCACAGTTTCACGAATCCACTCACAAATATGTTCAGCCGTTGGGTTAAAATCGAATACTTCATTCAAATTACTATGGTCCATTTTACCATGAATAAGTTGTTTTAATTTAGCGAAATCTACTAACATACCATTTTTGTTTAAATGAAGACCTTGAATTGTAACCCATACAATCCAATTATGACCATGAATATTAGCACAAGGACTTTCATAATCTAGATTAAGACGGTGCATAGCACTAATTTCCATTCTTTTTGTGACCTTAAACATTAACAACTCCTTTTTCTTCCATATACTGTCTATAACCTTCTTCTCTTAATTTGCAAGAAGGACATTGATGACAACCACCTTCAACTCCATTATAGCAGGTATGTGTATTTTCTTTAACATATTCCAAATAACCTAATTCATCTGCCAATGCCCAGGTTTGTTTTTTTGTTAAATACATTAACGGTGTTATAATGTGGAATGTGTAATCCATAGCCAATGAAAGTGTTTGTTCTAACGAATCTATAAACACTCTACGACAATCCGGGTAGCCACTAAAATCAGTTTCACAACAACCTGTGATTACATCTTCTGCTCCTACCTGTTTAGCATAAATAGCCGCAATAGATAAGAAAATATGGTTACGACCATCTACAAAAGTATTAGGATATTTTTCACCTTGTTCAATGTCTAATTCCGGATTAGTTAATGCACAATTTTCCAAACATTCAAATATACAATTAACTTCTACAATTTTATGAGGTACATTAAAATCCTCACATATTTTTTTAGCCTTATTTAATTCTTCCCAATGTTTTTGTGCATAAAAGAATGAAATAGCATAAACTTTATCATATTCTTTTAATGCTTTTAACAAACAAGTGGTACTATCCTGTCCTCCACTAAATACCACAACTGCTGATTTTTCGCCCATTTGAGCATCTCCTTTCTTCTTAAAACTTCCGTTTTAATTATTGTATTACAAAATTATTTTAAAGTAAAGCCTAAGGTTACCGATTCTTAATATAAATCAGCACCTTAGGTTATTATGGAATTAAAAATTAAATCCGCTTTTCAATTCATCTAAATCTCTTTGTAGCTTAATAGCATTATATTTTTCTTCACCATTACTATAACTTGCGAATGGATATATTGCTATTCCACCTCTAGGCGTAAATTGACCTGTTACTTCTAAATATTTTGGTTCTAATAATTTAACTAAATCTTTCATTATAATATTTACACAATCTTCATGAAAATCACCATGGTTTCTAAAACTGAACAAGTATAATTTTAATGACTTACTTTCCACCATTTTAATATTTGGAATATATTTAATATGAATTTTTGCAAAATCTGGTTGACCTGTTTTTGGACAAAGACTTGTGAATTCGTATGCGTTGAATTTAACTACATAATCATTATCTGGATGTTTGTTCTCAAAATATTCCAAAACCGTTGGGTCATACTCATATTTATAATTTGTTGATTTTGCTCCTAAACCTTTAACAGTACCAAATTCTTGTCCTTGTCTACCTGTATTAGATTGACATGGTTTACAATCCCCATCAGGACCTCCTTGACATTCCTCACAAATATCTAGGGTTTCTTGGTCAATTGAAGGAACTGGTGCATTTGCACTGTCAAAAATGTCTTGCATATTTTTGGCTTTTTCTTGCATTTCTAAATTATCCTTTTCTCTTTCTTGTTCCATAATCTCCGCCTTTCTAATTAGTTCTTTATGCTGTTCAATAGTTTTAGGTTTAAGTTTAATAAGTGTTCTTTTTCTTATTTCTGTACCTTTATATTGGTAATTTTGTGCCCAATCTAATAAATAAGAAACATTAAACTTACACCTTTCTTGGTAACTTGTTTGTAAATCTTCAAACTTAAATTTGAATTTTTTACATAATTTTTTAATATATTCCTGTTCTTCCTTTGGACTATGTATAATATGTAAAGGGTTTGAAGTTTGTTTATCACTAATAACAACGGTACCTTTTGGTGTCATTATTCCTCCATTTGCACCTGTCATTATCCAGCTTGTTGAATCTGCACTTGTAAATGGATACCTTTCTAATACTGGTAAAGATGTCATTCCGAATGCGTGTGTTTTAACATTTGGATTGGAACTTTGACCAATTAACCTAAATACAGTTTCAAACCATTCATTTTTTTCTTTGGTACTCCTATCGTTGGCAGGCGAAACTCCTATATATGGAATATGCTTACCGTCAAAAGTAGTTTCCAACATAGTTATTAACCAATCAAAATCTTCATTTTGGTGAAATACTGGTAATATTTTATCCGGACTTTTAACCCTTTCACGCATATACAAATAATTTTCCCAACTCATTAAAGGAGCCTCTAAACATTGTTTTCTTGTTTTTGCTTGCCTAAATACACCAGGAATTTTATCTACTTCAGCCGCTATATGCACATAATCATCAATGCTATTTAAAAATTCAATATATTTATCTACATCAACTTCTTTACCAACTGTATGAGCTGAAAATGCACCAGAATCTATAAATAAATTACCTTTAGCTTTATTTTCAATCCAGGCATCTATTACATTTCTATCATTTATCCAGCTGGCAAGTCGGTTAGCACCTTTATTGATTAAGTGTTCTCTCCAAGCCGGATTATCACTACCGGCAAAGTATAAATTAAACATCTAACTTAATCTCCTCTCCGTACCACCTATCACAAATTACCATATCACATCTCCAAGGTAATTTAATTCTTGCTTGAGGACTTGTTTCCATTACCTCTTTGAATATGCGTGTTAATTCCTTGGCATTCTTTTTAGGACCTCTTATACCAAGTTCATCGTGTATTTGTAGCACTATCTTACCACCTAATTTACGAAATTCTTGGTTATTCCATAAGTTTACCATTGACAACTTAATCATATCAGAAGCCGTACCTTGAATAGGTGTGTTTATTGCTTTTCTTTCAGCGTCTGCAATTTTTGAAGTATTATCCACAATTTTAATATTTTCTTGTGCCGCTTGTTGTATAATTTTTAATTTATGTGAATATCTAAAACAATTATCCAATGCGTCTTCGTATTCTTGTTGAATATCTAAAGGAACTTCTTGCACCTCTGTTTCACTTTCAAAATCTAATAAATCAAAATTATTACCTACACCATCTTTCCAAGAAAATTCATATGGTTCTAACTGCATATCTGGAAGATGTCTGCGTCTACCCCATACTGTTTCTACATAACCGTTATGGTATGCAAATTCATAAGTATTATTGGTAAATTCACGAATACCAGGAAATCTTGCAAAGAATTTATCTTGAATTTCTTGTGCTTCCTTAACCTTTTTACCTAAACTTTGAGCAAGTGAATAAGCCGCCTGCCCGTATGTCATAGCAAGTTGAATAATTTTAGCTTGACCTCTTCTCTCTTTACCTTCTTTATTTGTAGTACCATCCGGTCTAAATTCTCTACATTCATCAGCAGGTAATCCAAAAGCGGTACTTGCAACCTCAGGATATAAATCTGCATCCGGGTCTGTTGCATAAATTTCAAGCATATTCTTATCTTGACTTAACCATGCCGTTGCTTTAGGTTCTTGTTGTGAATAATCCGCAAATACTAATATTTGTTCCTCTCCATCTTCTATACCAGCCACAAACATTTGACGAATATCGTCATTATGTGAAGGTATATTCTGCAAATTAGGGTCACTACTTGAAAATCTACCTGTTTCTGTACCATTCTGGTTAAAACTTGCATGAATTTTACCTGTTACAGAATTGACTTCCTTAGGCATCTTATCAATATATGTGGACAATAATTTTGAAATTTCTTTACATTTCAAAATTGCTGTTGTTACGGGACAATCTTCAATTGCCTTTAACTGTTCCTTACCTGTCTTTTTAGCATTTCTGGCATCACCATTATCCAAACCTAAAATATCATAAAGGAACATAGATACCTGTTTCGGGCTGTTAGGGTTTAGAGGTAACTTGAATTGATTAGTAGGATTATGTTTATTCCATTCAGAAATTTCTTTACCATACATTTTACAAACACTATCCAATTCAGTTTCTGCCTCTTCTAACATTTTATGATATTTAATTGACAACTCATTAGCAAAATTAGTATCAATATCAATACCTGTTCTTTGCATATCTGCAACAACCGGAACAAGAGGTATTTCAATTTCTTGTAATACACCTTTTAATTTTTCATTTTCAGGTAAATCATACAATGCTTTTTGATACTCATATAATTCATAAGTTATCTGGGCATCTTTTGCGGCGTACAAATAAGCAATATTAACTGGTACATACGCAAAATTAACACCTTCAAATAAAGCAGAATAATCGTTTACCTTACCATCTTTTGCTATTTTATGGCAATATTGATATTTTAAACCAGCCTCCTCTAATTCATTATAAATCTTAGAAGCCACCATTGTATCCCACATTAAATTATTAAACAACCAATTAAATCTAAAATAGGAAACATTTATATCGAATTTTCCATTGTGCATAATTGACGGTATGTCTTGTAATCTTTTCAACTGCCTATTAACTACATCTAATGACAATTGATTTTCTTTAAGCAAATTATCTACAAAACTTCTATGACTTACTGGCACATAACAAGCCTTCATGCCTGGTGTATATAAGCTAAAACCAACGAGTTCACAAGTTATATATTCTAGACTTGTGGTCTCTGTATCGTATGCGAATATATTATTTTCAATACATTTGTCTACATAATCAGCCAACTCTTCTTCTGTTTTAATTAAAATAAATTGGTCTTTTAAATCACCTAATTCCATCTCAACTTTTGAACGAATAAGTTGTATTCTATCACCAATTGTGTTCCCTGTTGACTTGCGTGTAGTCACTTTTCGTTTTGAATTTTTTATTTTAGAAGCAACCTGCGAGGTGCTTACTCCCGCAGGTGCCTTAATATTCAATAACCCCATAATTAAAACCTACTTGCTGTTCTTCTTGATGTTCTTTGTGCTGAATTATCTGTTGATTCTGCTTGTGTTCTTGAAGTACGTCTTGGCAAATTTTCTTCTTGTTTGTTAGAAGTGCCACCAGGTAATACACCTGTATCCAAGAAATTATTCATTTCATCAATAGACATTTCAATAATATAACCATCCAATAATTCTGGCTGTTCTGGTAAATCTTTAATTAAAGTTTCATCTTTTTCTTGTGCAAGTGGATAAACTTTATAAACCGTATCAGCAGAACCTTTTTCTCCATTTCTTTCAATTTCACAAGGATAATTAACTAATGGAGAATTTCTTCTAATAACACCTTCTAACTCATTTTTAAAAGTTCTTCCTCTTTCAAAAATCTTAACTTGATTATCTTGCATATCTAAAACAGGCAAGAACATTTTTACTTGAGTTTTAAATTCTTTGTTCGTTACACTTTGTTGGCAGAACGGACAATCATCAATTGGTTGGTCATAAGTTCTTAAACAATTTACATAACGAGAATTACCTTGTTTGTCTGTTACTTTGTGAACAACATAAAATTTTAAATCATCCATAGACTCAATGTAAAATCTAACCTTTGCTACATCTTTGTCATTAGGTAGTGATAAAAAACCAAAATCTCCTTGAAACTTGTAATTGTCAACATCGTTAATACCTACTACTGGCATAAGTTTTCTCCTTCTTTTCTTGTAATACTTCTTAGCTTATTAAGCCTTATGTATAAAATTATTGTATAACATAAATTTAAAAAGTAAATACTTTGTTAAATCTTATTAACACTTCTAAAGTACCGAGCTCATTAGCTGAAAAAATTCTGCTTGCTCTAAATCATTTACATCCTTACCTTCTGGAATTGGTAAAGAAATTATCATTTTTCCTCTAACATTCTTACGAATTCGTGCCTCACCTTTAGCACCAGCCTCATCAGGGTCAAGTGCTAATATAAATTTTCTAATATGACTATTTTGTAATATTGGGTACTGTTCATAACTGCCAGTACCAATTAAAGCAATGGCAGGAACACCCCAAGTCCAGCAAGTCAAAGCATTTATTATTGATTCACAAACAACCACACTGGTATCTTTAAGCGACAGGAAATTCAAACCATACACCGGTTTACTTACCTCCCTTGGATAATTAAAGAATTTTGTATTTACTGACCTTCTTGCTACAAATACACACCTACCTTTCTCGTCCCAAACTGGAAAAGTCAAACATTGTGTTTCTTTATCATATCCAACATCAAATTTTTCAATTATTTCATCAGTTAATTTTCTTTTATACATATAAGGGTGAATAAATCTATAACCATCTAATTCCTCTTCTGTGATATACTGCTGTTTAGGTTTACCTCTTCCTAAATTTAATGTAAACGATTTTCTTTTTTCAACTTCCACGGATACAAAATTTTCAAATATCCATTTCTTACCATAAGCACCGCCGTCATTATAACCAAAACAATCACTTACAAATTCTTCAAATTTTGCTACATAACCGCAAGTAAAACAGTGAACAGTTCCAGGCGGTGTACCATTACTGCCGTCTATATTTATACCACAAGACGGTTTTCTTTCTCTACCGTCTTTATGAATAGGGCAACATACTTGAATGTTACCGTGAGATTTTTTAACTACTGCTAATTTATCTATTCCTCTATTATGTAATTCAGTTCTTAATGTTTCTATAATAGTCATTTCATTTTCTAATATAGGTGTGTCATCTATCATTAGCATTGTCATATTCCTTTATGATTTCCAAAATTTTTTCACATAATTCTAATTGACCTTTTTGATAAGCAAAGGTAGGTGCATATTTAAACTGAATACCTAAACATAATTTACATATCTTATCAATACACTCATTAGCATTCATTAAAATACCTCACTTCCAGGTCTTTTCATACCACCTCTGCGTCTACTTGCTGGAACCTTTCTAGGTCCTTCGTCATCCGTATTTGAGTTGATTCCATCAGGATTATACTCAAATAAACCCTTATCAATATTCCATAAATAAGCTACCTTATCTCCTAATGCAAGGTTTCTATTTTTTGCCATTTTAAGTAATAAATTACCTTCGTATTGACACATACTGATTACTCTTGTAGCAATTTGACCTATACTGTCGGATTCTGCAATATGTTCAATTCTTGGTAACTTATCCTTTTCTGCTTCCTCACCTACCACTTTTCTATTAGCTTGGCAAGTATAAACAATAGGCACACCTAATCGCATTGTTATATCTAAAGACTCTTGCATAATTTCTTCAAATTGCAATCTTCTATCTCTTGACTTTGTTGTAGGTTGTACAGAATACAACTGGTCAACAAACAATATATCTAATTTCTCTTTTTCTATAAATGCTTGCAATTTAGCTGTGGTAGGTCTACCATTAAAATCTTTTTGTGTAGTTACAAATATAGGATTCTGCTGTTTTTGTAAAAAATCTATATAATCCTTATAAGCTCCATGAACCGCCTTATTACCCCTCTGTAAACAAGTATTAGAAATATGACTGTCTAATGTGTCTAAACGATAACCAACATCAGTTTTACTCATCTCACCACTATAAATTCCAACTCTTTTTCCTTGTTTCCAAGCTTCTAATGCGAATTTATCTACTATCCAAGATTTACCTTGGTTGGGTCTTGCAAGTAATATCACAAGGTCTTCTTTCTTAAACCCGCCCATAATACTGTCAAATTCATGAAAACCAGTATTTATAAAATATTCCTCTTCACGGTCTAACATATTTTCATATTCTTGCAAACGAATAGGTGATTTCTCAACCAAGTCAAAAGAATTTAAAGGTGTTATGTTAGCAAGTTTAGGAATTTCTTGTTGCAAAAATTCTACTGCTTTTTGTGAGTCTTCTTGTAATAAAGGTTCTAATTTTTTTAATGTGATACAACTTAACCTAAATAAGTGTTGTTCATACATCCTATCTACAAGATATTGGTCACTTTCCTGTACATCAAATATTGAAAAGTCAGGAAATTCTATAGCTATTGTAGATATATCAGGTACCTGTCCGTACTTTGATATATGTTCAGTTATAAAATCATATAACGGGCGGTATTTAACAAAAAACGAACCATCAATGCTGCTTGAATTTAGAATCATCATTGATTTTGTATTAAGTACCTTACATAAGATACTACATTCTGGTCCTTTGTCTTCCATTAAATCAACGAACTCATCCTTAACTTGCCCAGATTTATCTAATATTTCCTTTTCTATATCACTCATTTAAGCCCCTCATACTACTTCCTTTGAAAGTTAAAACGGTACTTAACCTATTTACCCTGTCAAATAATCTATCACCTAAATTTACTTTTAATACCTCGTCTTGGCAATTTGTGGTATATATGTTACTTAAACCTTTTTGAATTCTCTTCTCTATTAAATGTGTTAAAATAAGCAAATCATAATCTTTTAAAGAAATTCCACCTATTTCATCAAACATAACAAGAGGACAATTTTCTACCATATACTCTATTGTCTCAAATTGTTTACTATTTCCTGAAATAGATTTTCTTGCTTCTACTAATAAAGAAGGTACAAATACAAAAAATGCTGGTGGAGTACCATACGCAGAATTTAATACATTTAATTCAATTTGCTTTTGTAGTAGTTTTATACCCCAACTTGTTTTGCCGTTACCACAATTCACAGATTGCAATAACACACTTTTTCCTTCTGTAACGAAATCACTTAAATTTTCTCTAATATCTTTTATTTGTTGCACAACCGCCTTATCTTTTTCTACTCTTTTTAGATTAAAAGGATTCCAATATTGTTCTTCTAATCCACTTTTAATAAAACAATTTTTCATATTTTTGTATATAGGACAATGTTCATCACACCAATCTAAAGATTTACCTTTTAAACATTTATCTTGTTCGTCTTTTGCATCTGCTATATTGCAATACCAACAATCTGGATTCATTACCAATCCTCCTCAATATTACCGTCTTCGTCTCTAACAAAATCATTTTCTGTTGCTTGCTCACTTATTACAACATCTTCAACTATTTGCTTACTTAAATTAGAAGGTAGGTACAATACTCTATAATTTCTATCTATATTAAAATTACAAATAATTTCAATTCCAGCGTCCGTACCTCTTGCTTTTCTTACCACCTCATCTACTCTATGGCATAATGCTGTATCTTTAAAATCATAACTATCCATAAGAAATAAACAATAATTAACAAGAGCTGTCTTGGCTTGCCCATGATATTGAAGAAGTTTAGCCTTAACTTTTTTAGGAAGTTGTGACCCGGCTGAAACCGCGGGTGCTGAAATCCTGGTGATTGGTTTGCTTTTTTGATTATTTTCTAAAATTTGTTTATTATTTTCTAAAATTTGTTTATTATTTTTTTGATTCGAATCCCCTCCCTGTTGGGGTGTATTATCATATGTATTATTATTTAATGTATTATTATATATATAATCATCCGAATTTTCGGATACTGTTGTCCTAAAATTAGGATACTGTTGTCCTAATTTTAGGATACTGTTGTCCGAATTTTCGGATACTGGAGGAAGTGCCTGCTCTTGTAGTATTGACCATATAATGTTCTCATTTAGCATAAAATATCTTTTCCTTGGCATTCCGTCTATTTTATGTTTAATGATATTTAATTGTTGTAATTTTTTTATTATTTGCTGTTGTTTATAATCAGATATACTTGTATTATTTTCAATTTTTTCTACTGTTGCAAAAAACCAACCGTCTTTAAGTGTATTTAGATTTTTATTATAATTATAAATTGAAGCCAGTTCTCCTAAGAATACAGTAGCTTCTAATCCTAATAGCTTTATAAGTTGTTTATTAACACAAATAAAGCCATCATTAGCTAATAAATTTAGTATGTTCATTTAATCTCCTTTAAAGAAAAGGCTAGCTGTCGACTACCAGCCACAAATTGTAAATTGACTTTAATATTAGATTTCGACATTAACCTTTATATAATCTTTGAGATTCTTCAATTTTATTTTCCACCTCTGTAATAACTTTTTCCCAAACTTCTTTATTGACTTCATCAATATTTGAATCTTCGTTTATTTGTACAGTTAAAGAATGCTCAAAAGAATTCCATAAATTTTCGTTCATAGCATAACTTAATTTCATAGAATAAGTTGCATTGGTTATTTTATAAGGCTTTGTTTTATATTCAACATTTTGTAGTAATTTTCCTTTAGTCATCTTCTTCCTCTTTCTTCTTTAAAGGTTTAACAGTTAATGTGGTTATAACTTTGGTGGTTTGAGCTTCTTCTAATTTTTCTGCGGCAATACCTCCATTATAAATAAGACTTTCAAGTGCCTCATAATCCACATATTCTTTGGTTTTGATTACACTTTTTAAATCTTTAGCTTTACAATTAGCTTTTAATATTTCAATAACTTTTTCGTCATCCATTGAAACTCTATTTTGATATGTTATAGTTGCTTTACTTTTAGAGGTTTCATATAAATCTTCACCCAAATCAGCTAATTTAGCCTTAATAAAAGAATTTTTAGATTTTAATTCTTTTTCCAATTCCTGTTTTTTAGTGTTATCTACCTGGTATTGGTCAATAATTTTTTCTAAATTTCGTTTTTCTCTATCTTCCATTGGACTCTCCTTTCTTTTTGCTCCAATAATATTTACTATTAAATTCAGACATTTCACCCCATTTTAAGTTAGCTCTGAATTCTTGTAATTGTTTAATTTGTTCATATGTGAAGAACCAAGTTCCTCTTGTATCTGTTGTATAAGCAGGTAAACCTACTTCACAAATTGTTCTTCCCGTTTTGTCTGCCCATTTATACCACCTCTTAATAGTTGCAGGGTTACAATTAAGCATAAGGGCTGTACGGGTTATTGAATACATTTGATTATGTATATTTAATTCCTCCATTTTAGTCCTCTCCTAAAACTCTAATAAGTAATTCGTTGACAAATTGTCTGTTGGTTGTTTGACCATCTATGAAATACTTAGAGAGTTCTCCTTTTTTCATTACTATTTCATTAACTACTTCATCTATAGTATCTTGACACATTAAGGTATATACATTGACTATTTTAGTGGTACCTATTCTGTGGCATCTATCCATAGCTTGATTTTTATTAGCTTCATTCCAAGGTTCATCTAAGAATATAACATTGTTACCTGCTGTTAAAGTAATACCCGTACCCATAGCTTGACGAGTACCTAAGATAACTTTACAATTTTCTGTTTCTTGAAATTTTTGTACTGCTAAATCTCTTTCTGTAAGTTTCACATCACCAGTTATTTTAACCGGATTATATTTTTTACATCTTTTAAAAGCTTCCTCAATAATTTGTGAAAATTCACTAAAAATTACAACTTTTTCTTCATTTTTAACACAATCATCAATAATTTTCATCATCATATCTAATTTAGATGTCTGTGTTGCTTTTGAACTTAATAAACTACTTAAACCAGTTACTTGTCTCAATCTTATAAGTTGAGCTAATGGGTTAGGACTTAATTTAATTTTATCAATTTGTTCTCTTAATGCTGTCCTAACTTCGTCATATAATTTCCACTCCTCTTTAGACATATCCAAATAAATAGGAATTAAGTTTTTCTCTGGTAAATCAGTAACCTCTTCCTTTTTCCGCCTAAGCATACATTGGTTAAGTTTTTGAATTATTTCTTTTTTATTTTTATAAGCTATAATAGAATTGTCACCAAATCCTCCATAAACACAATAATGATTTTTAAATTGTGTGAATGTATGAGTTTCATAATCTAACCATTTTAAAATAATATAAAGGTCTTCAATAGAATTCATTAAAGGAGTACCACTAACTGCAATTCTTTCTTTAGATAATAATTTTTGAAAACCTTTACCTTGTTGTGAATTTGGGTCTTTGCATTTATGTATCTCATCAGCAATAACCATACCAATTTCGCCTGTTTTGCACATATATTTTAATCTTTCAGATATTTCTGTATTTCTTAATGCTTCTACATTTATAATTAAAAAGAAATTATCAATATCTGAATTCAAATCTTCTAATTTTTCTTTTGAATCTTTAAATGCTAATTTTCCTTTATTAGGTCCTCTTTTTAAAACTCTTTGACCTAAAATATAAGGTATTTCATTTGTGTGTTTTTCAATTTCATGGTACCAATTTAATTTTAAATTATTAACACCTACAACTATTAAACAATGTTTGAACCAACTTTGATTGCGTTTAGCAAGTGCAATATTTAAAGTTTGGAAAGTTTTTCCTAATCCTTGGTCATCTGCTAATAACCATTTTTGGCTATTCATACCATAATTAAAACCTTCTATTTGATGTTGTCTTGGTTGTGTTTTATATTCATGTTGCACACCACAATCTTTTAATTTTTCTTTATCTGCTTCATTGTAGCCTACAATAGTTAGTTGGTCAAAAATATCAAAATCAACCTTAATTAGACTTAATTGCTGTTTAAGAGTTTCTAAACAATTAAAAGGTAGCTCCCACATTTTCTTTTGAGGGTGCCAAAATTTTCGTTCAAAACCTCTCATAACATTTACTATTTTTGCATCATAAGGAAATGTTATAAGTAAAGCTCTATCTGCTTTTAGGTTCATAGGTAAGTCTATAATAATTTTTACTGCCATAAAATTATTGTATAACAAAATTAAAAATTTTGCACACTTTGTAAAGTTTTGTAAATAAAAGGCATATCCCTAAATTGGAATATGCCGGGGCAGTTGAAGAGAGCTTAATGCCATTTTCTGTAATTTATTTTCTCTAAGGCGTCCATATATGCTCGCTCACTTGAATCACCTTGATAATCTTCATCATCCAAGTCAGCCATAGTGTATTTTACATAAGTAGAGAAATCTTGTGTAATCTCTCCATAATCTGAATATTTCATATTCATCCAGTATGCAAAATCAAAGCAAGTATATTTAGTGTCCTCAAAGTCAATATTTACTTTGTTTTTAATACTTTGGTAATCCCATTTAGGTACTGGTTCACCAGTTTTATTTTCTAATGTATCTATCGCCTTATTATAGAATTCTAAATCTCTAATATGACAACCGTGCCTTAATGTACAAATAAAATCTTCGAAACTAATTGAATCTTCCATTCCTTTATATTTCTCTAATTTTAAAAATTTTTCAGGCTCGTGTTTAACTAAATACTTTAGATTTTCTTCTAGAGTTTCCATAGTAGCCTCCTATTTTGATTCTTCGTACTTTTTCATTTTATCATGTAACCTATCATCATAAGTATGTAAATCGTGTAATCCAGTAGCTTCACTTCCAATTGATTTATACCTATAAATCATTCTACTACATTTTTCAATTTGTTTAAGAAGTATCTTTTTCATTTCTTCTGTTTTAGGTGCATGAAAACCTGTTACTTCTATAAATTGTTTGTTTAACATTCCCAATTTTTCAAGATGTTTTTCTGCATACTCTTTATAAGATTGGAAATGGTATGTAATAGATTTTGGTGAATAGTCAAGTTTACCACCAGATAAGTCTAAATCAACCGCATAATAATCAAAGGCTTTATTCTCAAGGCAAATCACAAAATTATGAAATTCTTTAGAATAGCAACGATGCCATCTTTTAAAACCATTGAAACCAAGCTGTTGACAACAACTCATTGATTTAAAATTTAGAATTGATAGATCCATAGCTATATTAGCAATTTCACTTAATAATTCTTTAATTGATTTCATTTTTCCACCTGTAATATTTCTAAAATTTTATCAATCTTCTGCTCCAATTCTTGATTATGTGCAATCTGTTCTAAATTTTTAGAATAGTTTACTAAACCTAGAATTGTATTAAATACCGCTATTTCATCAAACTGATTACCCACAACAACAATCTCCTAAATTACGAACAATTATATGAGCAGTTGTTTGTGAACCAAAGAATCCATAGTACATTTTTCTTTTTCTCAATTCATTAGAATATACAGGGTTTCCATACATATTCAATAAAGGTATATTATCACCGTTTACTGTAACAAGCACAGGTATAGGTGCTGGTGTTGATGGTAAATTAGTACATATAACAAAATTGAAACAATCTTTATTATTGGCGGATACAGGTGTTGAGAAAGCTAATA
>ULWT01045373.1_pt1 | contig 33880 bp, 32 predicted proteins | sample 1960611 | NCBI WGS metagenome assembly ULWT01 (sample SAMEA4835819, study PRJEB28245) | human gut metagenome | biome: gut microbiome; material: fecal sample | place: Denmark | collected 2008
GTCTATTTTTCCACCAGACATTACACAGCCTCTTTTTTTGCCTATTTCTAGCATTATTTCATATATATTATAGTTTTCAGGTTGTTCTTGTGCTAATTTTTCTTCTACAAAACTTTCTTCTAATTTATATCTTTCACATAGATTTTTTCTATAATTTTCTAGTAAAAATTTTGTTAGTTGATATGCTATTTCTATTTTGTCTAATATTTCTTCTTTTATTGTTCCTGTAAAGCATAAATTCAATGCAACTTCTTCGCTTTCAAATTTTGGCCATAATACTCCTGGTGTATCTAGTAATTCTATTTTATCGTTTATACGTATCCATTGTTTTTGTTTTGTTACTCCTGGTTTGTTTCCAACACCAGCTGATGTTCTTTTGGCTATTCTATTTATGAATGATGATTTTCCTACATTAGGTATTCCTAGTATCATGGCTCTTATTTTTCTTCCTGTTCTTCCTTTTTGTGCGTGTTGTTCTAAGTCTACTTGCATTATTTTTTCAACTTCTTTTATGAAATTGTCTATTCCTTTTCCTGAGTTTGAGTCTACTAATACTGCTGGTATATTTTTGTTTTTAAAGTATTCCACCCATAGTTTGTTTTGTTTTTCATCTGATAGATCACATTTGTTTAATACTATTATTTTCTTTTTGTTTTTTGTTATTTCTGCTATGTTTGGATTTTGACTTGATATTGGTATTCTTGAGTCTAATAGTTCTATTACTACATCTATTAATTTCATGTCTTCTATTATTTGTCTTTTTGTTTTTGCCATATGGCCTGGGTACCAGTTGATATTTGTTCTATTTTCTTCCATTTTTTTACCTTTCCTATTACATTGTTCTATAATTATTCTTATCTGCTCTATCATCTAATTTTCTATCAAATTCCTCATTTTGATAAAACCAATCTGTTTTTTTATCTTTTGGATTTAATTTTCTATTTTTATCTAATAATAAATCAATTAAAACAGCTAATGGTAATATAATTCCTAGCATGGATATCATTAATCCCATATTTTCAGCCATTGATAATGAACCATTTGTTGATAATGTATTTAATTTTGCAGTTACATCTCCACCAAAATAAATTCCATATAACGCAAGATACAATAAACCACCTGTTAATTTTCTTTTTACTACTAATACTACACATACTAAAAATGCAAATAATAATGCAATTTCAAATGTTGAATTTATTGGTGTTATCCCTATAAAATCTTTTCCTAATTCTGCTGATAATGCAATTATTATTCTTAGTACCCAATACATAACCATAAACATTACTAATAAATATGTTGATAATTTTTTCATTTTATTTCCCCCTTAAATTTAATCTCTAAGCCAAGTTCTTTTAGATAAGTAAAAAGACGGATTAGTATCCGTCTATTCTTATTAATAAAATTAATCTACAAAATCAAAGTCATCTTTAAATTTTTCTTTGAATATTTCAAATACTTTGTTTAATGTTTCTTCATCTTCTACACTTACATAAGATTCTTCGTCAGATTCTTCATCTGTGTCTTCTACTTTTAATATTACTACTTCTCCTTCGTCTTCTTCTCCTTCTGCTGTAACTGGTAGTAATACAACATATTCTTCATCATCTAATTCCACTAAATCTAAGAATTCGAATTTTACTTCGTTTCCATCCTCATCATTTAATATTACTATGTTATCCTCTTCATTATAGTTTTCTTCCATCTTTTTTCTCCTTTCGATTCGATGCTTTTTTATTTTATATTTAACAAATTAAATATCGTAATTATAATATCGTATTTTTTATTTTTTTGCAACTGTTTTTATAAATTTTCTTTTATCTTATTTACATATGTTTCTAATATATATACTGCAGATATAGTATCTACAATATCTCTTTTTTTATTCTTATTAATATCAAGAAAATTCATAGTTTTATGAGCAGCAACTGTTGTTAGTCTTTCATCTATTGTTTCTATTTTTATTTTGTTATATTTACATTTCAATTTGTGTATGAATTTTTCTGTAACCTCTGCTCTTACTGTTTTTTCGCCTTTTAAGTTATATGGCATTCCAACTACAATTGTATCTACTTCATATTTTTCTAATATTTCATCTAGTCTTCTTAATACAACTTTGTCAGAATTATTTCTTTGTATTGTTTCTAATCCTTGAACAGTAATGTTTAGTGGGTCTGTTATTGCTATTCCAACACGTGCATCTCCATAGTCTATTCCTAATTTTCTCATTATTAATCCTCTAAATCTAATCCTATATAATTTTTTACCATTTTTTCTAGTAATTCATCTCTTTCGATTGTTCTTATTTTATTTCTAGCATCATTATAACTTGTAATGTATGTTGGGTCTCCTGATAAAATGTAACCTACTATTTGGTTTATAGGATTGTAACCTTTTTCTGATAAGGCTTCATATACCTCTTTTAAAATTTCTTTTGTTCTTGTGTTATCTTCTCTTTCTACTTGAAAGCTCATTGTTTTGTCAAAATCCATATTGTTTACCTCCTCTTTTAAATATTTGTAATATCGCTTTCTGCTTTATCTGCATTATCTAAGTACTCTTCTAGTTTTTTCAAGATTTCTTCTAATCCTGTTCCTTTATAATATGTTGATATTGCAAAATTTAATCTTGGTAATGCTATTTGTTCTTCTTCGTTTTCTTCATTTTTTAATGTTATTTTTGTTCTTTCTATTTTTTCTTTTAGGTCATTAACAAATTCTGCTACACCATTTATTTCTACTCCTGAAAATGCTATTACAAATTTTGGTCCCATATATCTAACAAATACATATTGGTTTGATATATTTTCTTTTATATAGTCAGAAATTTGTGTTATTGTTTTATTTCCTAATTCTCTTGAATATTTTTGATTTATTTCTTCTAGATTAGTTATCTTAAACATACAAATTGTTGATGTTGTATATTGGTCTATTATTTTTCTTCCTTCTCCATATAGGTATTCTTCTGAATATAATCCAGAGAATAGGTCTTTTCTTACTATTGATTCTAGTGTTTTTTGATGTACAACTGTTTTTAAGACTGATACTATATTGTCTTTTATAACTTCTAATACTGTTGTGTCTACATTATCAAAGTCGTGTGGTGTTCCACTTTCTATAATCCAGTATCCAATATAAACATTGTCTATGTATAATGGAAAGAAGATTGCTGATTTAGCTCTTCCAAATTCCATTTGTTGGTATGGCAATCTTTCTTTATCATTATTTACTGTAACATATTTTGGAGTTGCTTGTGCTATACTATCTTTAAACATGTCTACATCTTGAAGTGATTTTAAAGAATCCCAATGTCTTTGGTCAACATTTGATGCTTTTACTTCATATTCTGCACCATTAAAGACAACAATAGTAGAATACTTTATTTCATATTTTTCTATTAATATTTCATTGATTTTTTTAATTTTATCATCAACTGATGATGTTTCTCCTATTGCATCCATAAAGTCTTGTACAACTGATAAATTTGTTATTTTTTGATTAATATTTTTATATGTTTGTATTTTTTTATGGATGTTAAGATTGTATGCAATTAATCCGATTACTACTGCTATTAGTATTATTACTATTGCTATTAACACTTTTTTACCTCCTATTTTTTAGTATCTTTTTTTCATTTGATCTAATGTTGAATTCATACTTGGCGTAAATCCGTTACTTTGAATTTGTGGTGGAACATATGTTGATTTTTTAGCTGAGCCTTTAGTAGAACCATATGTTGCTTTTCCTGAAACTACTGGATACACAATATTTGAAAGTTCTTGGAATATTTGTACTATATTTTTTGGATATCCTTTTATTGATATTTCACAATTTATTACCCCTTCCAAATATTTTGCATAAACATCTTCATCAAATGGAATTGTTATATATCTTACTGTTGCTTTATCAAATAATTCTGTCATAAATGACATCGCTGGATCATTGTAATATGCCATTCCTCCAATTATAGTTTTGTCATTTACCCCTCTTATTTTTACAGCTTTATTTAATATTACTCTTAGTTTGTTTTGGTCTAAAATATTTTTTGATTTTAGCTCTCTTAAAAATGCTGTTAATGGTTGAATTGTTAATACATCAAAGGTTTGTACTAGATATATTTCTTGTGTTTTTTGAAAATATTCCATTGGTGTATCAAAATCACAATCTATTAATACTAAAGAATGTTTTTGCAATAGTGTTTGTAAAATTGCTCCTGCATTTTCTATTCCTTCTGTTTCTGTTGGTAATGATGTATATACTGTTAAGTTTTTACCAGCATTAATTCCTAGTGCATTTCCATTTAAAAGATTATTTACACAATTCATTGCTGTATTTCTTAATTCTTCTTCATTTTTTGTATATATATAATATGAATTTCTATTTTTTGTTGTATCTAATATTGCTGTATCAATTCCCATTGATGATGTTATTTTTGCTAAGTTATTAACTACAAAAGATGTACCATTTTTACTTGTTCCTATAAAACATGCTACTTTTTTGTTTGCTGTTAATAAACTAGATATGTCTATATCTTCATGTTGTTGATATGTTTTTTGGATTTGGTTCATATTATAATTTTGATAATAATTTTCTTGTTTTGGTGTTTCTGGTTGATTATCTGTTTCTTCTTGTTTTTTATCATCTTCTTCAAAACCAGGTAAAATATTTTCTTCTTCTGGTTCATCATCAAAACCTGGTAAGATATTATCTTCTTTTGGTTCTCCTTCAAAACCTGGTAAAATATTATCTTCTTTTGTTTTTTCTTCAAAACCAGGTAAAATATTTTCTTCTGGCTCATTATAATCTTCAAATCCTGGTAAAATTGTTTTTTCTTCCTCTTCTGGTTGAGAAATTGTTTTTGTTTCTGGTTGTTGTTCTTCTAAGATTTCTTCAACTGGTTCTACTTTTCTAGGTCTTCCTCTTCCTCGTTTTGGAGCTTGTGTTTCTGTTTCTTCTGGAAGTGGATTTTTTCTAGGTCTTCCTCTTCTCTTTTTAGGCTCTTCTATTGCTGTATCAATTTCTGTAACAACTGGTGTTTTTTCTTCCATTGGTAATTCTTCTATTTCTGGTTCAAGTGGTTCAAATGTTGGCTCTGGTTCTACCTCTGGTTTTGATTTTGCAAATTTCTTTACTCCACTCATATTAACTGCAGATGGTATTACTACTGGTTTTGATAGTATTTTTTCTTTATCTGGATTTGTTAATAATTTAGAACTTGTTCCATTTTCTTCTTTACTTTTAACAATACTTTGTGCTCTTAAATTGTCTGAAACTTTACTATTAAATGATATAATTTGTTGGTATTTTTCTGATTTTTCTTCTAATACTGCTCTTACATTTAATGGTAAGAATTTAGTTATTATTCTTAATTGAACATCATTATATTGTGATGCTATTCTGTTAAAGCTTTCTACATATTTGTCTTCATCTTTTCCTAATCTTTTATAATGAGCTAATATATTTTGAATTTCTACTTCACTAACATCGTTTTCATTTTCAGATTGATATGTTACATCATCAGAATCAATTTTATAATATATTTTAGCTTCTTTTTTAGAACGTGGTTTGTTTAATAATTTGCAAACATTATCTACAGATCTATCATTTCCTAATAAAGCATTGTAGATGCCAATCCCAAATAATTTTACTAACATAGATTCTGATTTTTCTCTTCTATCTGAACAAATTAGTATAATTGGAATATCTTCCCCTTTTAAATTTGAAGCCTCATCACTTATTCCATCTAATTTATCAAATATGAACTTATCTATTTGGTCATATTGTGTATGTGTAAATGCCTCTAATTCCTCACTTATTACAATTCTGTCATAGTTTTTGTCTTTTTGTAATTCTTTTAATATTGCATTAAAGTAATAAACATTTTTGTATGAAATTATTTCTTTATATTCTCTTTGATATCTTTTTACTATTGATTCTGATATCTCCTCATTACTTACAGCAAATAATACTTTCATTTGTTACCCCCTTCCAAACTTTACAAACACAGCGAATGCTAATGGTAAAACTTGGCATATTACTAGTAATGTAACGAATGTTACTACTAGTCCCATTCCTTTCTCTAATGTATCTAATTTTCTAATACCAATTATGTATTGATGTATTGCTCCTATTGCTATTCCTAAAAAGCAAAATGGTATACTATATATTCTAATTAAATTTAATATATATGCAACTAATCCATATGCTTCAGAGCCATATTTTTCTTGATAATCTTGTAATGATTTTGTTTGTGTTTCTTTTATTTGTACAAGTTTACTTTCTGTTCCATTATCTATTGCAGCTTGTGTAGCATATACTTTAGTTGTGAATGTGAATAATGTTATTAATATAGCTACTATTGCAAATATTGCAAATGTTTTCTTCATTTTTTTGCCCCTTTCTAACTTTCATTTTTTAGTATATATTTTCTCTTTTTTATACTTATATATCATACAATAACTTTTTAAAAATAGCAAGAAATTTTGCAAAAATTTTACAATTTGTTATATAAATATTTCATATGTGAGTAAACTGCATTTGCCCAATTAGAATCACCTGCATATTTTTTATTAATGCCACTTAAATTTGAACCATTATAATATGTTCCAACAGCTTTTTCTCCACCATAAATGCTTGTCCCTTTTGGATTTATATAATATTTTACAAATACTCTTGAAATTAAATCTATGCTTTCTGAATAATTTGAAAAATTATATGCTCCATTATATGGGTTTGAATCATATGCTCCATAACCAAATAAGTTATTTTTTTGAAGTGCAATTTTAGATGTTCCCCATGCACTTTCATGAATTCCTACTGCTGCCACAAATACACCATTTATGTTGTATTGTTTTTCTATATAATAAAAATATTCTGAATTATTTGTAAAAATTTTATTTTTGTCTTTTGAGTCATTTAGAATTTTTTTAAATTGTTCTAAGCTTAACCCACTTGGCTTATTTAATGCCATATTAAAACTTAAATTTGAATTTAATTCTTGTTTTGTTTTTGTACTTTCTTTTGTCTCATTTTCTTCTTTTGAATTTATATATGTAGTACATTCATTTTTTACCCATCCTGTCATATTTTGGTATGATACCTCATACCAGTTTTGAGTAATTTTTAATATTTTTAAATTATCATTTCTTTTTAATGTTGTAATTCTTCGACTTTCTTCAGAATTTGTTTCCATTAAACCTAACTCATCTGAAGTTACATACACTGTATCCCCTGTTTTTACTTTGTAGCTACTTGAATACGAAGCCCCTCCTATTTCTATTATTTTATTATAAGAAGCTTTAATTACACTTGCTCCAACTTGTTCCTCTGAAAGTAATTCTCCATCTTTGTATGTACTTTTTATTGTTATATTTTGTGTTCCTTGTCTTCCTTCTTGTACTACATAAGATACTCCTTTAGGGAGTGTTTTATTTGTTCTATATTCTGTTAAATATTCTAATACTTCTTCTTTTTGTGTTATTTGTACTGTTTGTCCATTGCCAGTATTAGTATTTATTACTTCATCAATATCTATTTTGTTAGCATTGCTAATTCTTGTTTCTTCTGGATTTGTATCTGTTTCTTTTGCATATGATTTGTTAGTTGGAAAATATATGTTATAGAACATAAACATATATAACAAGATAAAAAAAGCAAATGCTGAAAATATAATTGTTTTTAATGTTATTTTTACTTTTTTATTTTTTTCTTTTGATTTCATAAAATCACCTAATTATATTTTAATATTTATGATTATTTTTGTCAACAAACTTTATATGCTTTCAGAAATTTTCCCTCAACTTTTCAAAGCATTGCTACAAGCCAATTTAAACAATTATTTTTCTTATTTTCATTTTTTGTCTATTAGATACTTTTTTCTTTTGTGTACTTTTTCTAAAATTGATTTATGCTTCTTTATCTTATAAATGTATTTAAGAACAACATTTTTGCTATTGTACTTCCTTTTACTGAAACTTTTTTTGTTTTTTCTTATGCCTATTTATTTTTATTATTTTCAGGGTAAATTAATGAAAGTGGCCTCTATAATAAATATAGTAGGCCACCTTGATTGACTAACTCTTTTCTAACTATTTTCTAATGGTGATTCCGTTATTTCTAATGGCTTCACTGGACGAGGAATCCCTTTTGGGGAAGATAATATTCATCTACACCATAAATTCCAAAAAGACAATCATCAGTGTCTATTCTGTGTAAAACTTCTTCTTTAGAATGCATACACTCATTGCAGTAATACCATTTTTCACTATGTTCAAGCTCACCGTGCAGGTTCCAGCAATAGCGCTCAACTACCCACATTTTTTTTCTAATATATTCTTTTCCGCAACAATCACATCTCGTTGGCATTAGAACATACCTCTTTTTAATGGCTTTTAATCTTTTTGTTTTTTCGTCAATCTGCATACATATTCCTCCATACATTCGTTTAACAAGGATTAATTGTTTCTTTGTATTATATTAAATACCTATAATAGAATATATCAAAAATTACATAAATATACAAGTATTATTGTTACATTCTTCTAAAATTCCACTATTTTCTTTCTTATTTCTGATATTATTTTTTCTTCATCATAATGTTCTCCACCTGTCTCAAATCTCAAAATATCTATTCCATTTTTTTGTGCTATGCTATCTTTTAATTTGTCTTTTTCTAGTTGTTTAGGATTATTTTTATGATATTCAAATCCATCAACTTCTATAAATAAAACAGGTTTATTATTCATATTGTCATATATAACAAAATCTACTCTTGCCCCATTGTTTACATATTTTTTCTCTTCTTCATTCAAATTATCTATAGTTTTAAAGAAATTTCTAAGAATCATTTCTCTATCATAGTAATAATCTTTATATTCATCTTTCTTAAATTCATTTCTTAAAATGGTATCCATTATGTTCTCACTTTTGAATTTTGACCTATGTAATAAACTTTTATTTAGTTTATCTAGTTTATGTGAATATTCCTTATATAATAAATCAAATACTGAAACAATTTGACTTTCAATAATTTCCGAATCTAATTCATTATATTTTATATATTTTAATAATGCTTTTATATCATTTCCTTCTTCATTAAATAGTCTTTTATCAGTTACAATAACAAATTGTTCAATTGCTCTTGATACAGCTACATTTATCATACATGGATCATCGACAAAATCAATCCCTCTTTTTCCCATATAACTACTATCTAAAACAGTAGATAATATCATAAGCTTTTTCTCTCTTCCTTGAAACTTATGAATTGTATCACTTTGAATATCTTTTTCTGTTGCTTTTTGTATATTGTTAGCTTGCATTCTATATGGTGTTGTAACTCCTATTTCATCATTATTATATAAATTTACTCTATTGTCTTTCAAAACCTCATCTCGTATAACTTCTAATTCTCTATCATTAAATGTTCCTTTTTGATTTCCTCTTGTGATTTTTCTCATATGATTTCCCTCTGCTGTATAATACAATATAAGTGGTTTCTTTACTTTTAAATGTTCTTTGGTTGAAAAAGCGATTAATTCACCTTTATAGTATCTTTTATTACAAAATTCTATAATTTTAGGATGACATCTATAATGTTCTCTCAAAGTTTTTTGTGGTACTTTTTCTTTATATGTTCTTAATATAGCTGATAGTACACTATTTTCAAAGTAATCATGACATATATCAACTTCTTTATTAGAAATTTTTTCTTTTATACTTTTGTCTACAATTTGAGGCAGTTGTTTTTCATCTCCTACTATTATTGCATTTTGGGCACATGATAAAGCAAGCGAACCAGCTAATAAATCTACTTGTGAGGATTCATCTATAATTACATAATCAAACATAACATTATTAGGAACACTATTTCTTAATGAATAGGTCGTGCTTAATACAATAGGAAACGCTTGTAAAAAACTTTCCATGTTTTCTTTGTAATCTTGAAAAGTAAATTTATTATTTTTTTTATAATATCTTTTATATAATCTATTCTTAAAAATTTTCTCTGAAATTTCTTGGTGTTCTTTTTGTAATCTTTCAAAATTATGTTTTTCTAAATTTTTAGTTGTTACATTATATTCCTCTGTAAGTTTTTGTATTTTTATTTTGTAAAATTCCCTTTGTAAATTTAATATATGTTCTATAAGATGTTCATCTAATTCTTTTAGATTGTTAATTCCATATTTAAATAATAACTTGATTTTATATAACCATTCAAATTTTATTTTTTCTTCACTTAACATTTGAGTATCCAAAATAAATTCTAATATTCTATCATCTGTTTTATTATAGAAAGATAATTTTCCTATATTTTCAATATTTTGCTCTTTATAATACTCTTCAAAATATTTTTGTTCTAATTTATAGTCAGCTATATTTTTTTCTAATTCAGCTTTTTTATTATTTTCCTTTAATAGTTGATTTAGATTTCTGTTTAATTCTTTTAGTTGTTTTAATAATTCATCTTCATCTTCCTGATTATAAAATTTTTCTACTTTTGGTTGAGGAATTTCTTTAAAAAATTTTTCCCTTTTGGCTTTATTACCTAAGTCAGCAACAATAAAATCATATCCATTTTTTTCTAGTTTGTCTTTTACATTTTTAACTGCTTCATTATTATTTGATACTACTGCAACTGTTTTGTTCTGCATAATAGCTAAGTTTGCAATTATATTTAAGATTGTTTGTGTTTTACCTGTTCCTGGTGGTCCTTGAATAATTGATATTTTGCTTTTAAATACATTTTCCATCGCTTCTTTCTGACTTAAATTAAATCTAAATGGATAAATAATATTACTAATTTCAATTTGTTTTTTTGGTAAATCTTTTTTATTAATATAATAATTTAGTACACTATCCTCATTTATATAGTTAAGTTTTTCGTATTCATTTTCTAAAAAACTTTTTTTAGCTATATTAGTGGAATTTTCCTCATTTTCCTCATCTCCACTTTTTGTATATTTAGATATTTCCCTAAAGTATCCTATTACATCTTTATTTAAGTTATCTATTGAATTAGATTTAAATGATACATCATTATATCTAAAGATTTCTGTTTCTTCAGTTGCATATTTTATTTTTATAAATTCTTCAAATCTAGTAACATTTTGCACATTAAATAATATTTGATTTTTGTAATAAATATCTTTATCATTAAAATCAATTTTTTCAGCTTGTTCTTTTATAATTACATTTTTTTCATTATACTGGTATGTTGTTTCTTTATTATAAAATTTTACATTTATTTTTTTATTATTGTTTTCTGATAAATATTCTATTTCCTTTGTTTTATCTTCCCCTTTTATTATTACCAATACTTTTTCTTCATCCATTATTTTTCCTCTTAATTTCTATCATTTTTGTTTTAACTCTATTCTTTATCTCTGTTTGTTTACTTTTTATACTATATCATAAAATCCAGTAATTTACAATCACCATTTATTAATTATGTAAATTTGCAAAAAAATTTTTTACTACTAAAAGCCCCTTAATACTAAATGTATCTGGGGGCTTTTTTTATTTACAATTATCCATATAGAATTTTTTATCTGCTAATTTGTCCTGAACTCCTCTTAGAGCTTCACCAAATCTTTGGAAGTGCACTACTTCTCTTTCTCTTAAATATCTTAATGGATCTATTACATCTGGATTATCTCTACATAAGTCTATCAATTTTTCATAAGTTGCTCTTGCTTTTTGCTCGGCTGCTAAATCTTCTTGTAAGTTTGCTATTGGGTCGCCTTTACATGCTATATATGCAGCTGTAAATGGTGCTCCTGCTGCTGATTGTGGGTATACGTCTACTCCATGGTCTGTATAGTAAGCTCCTAATCCTGCTTTTTCTATTTCTTCTATTGATGCTCCTCGTGTTAATTGGTGTACTATTGTTCCTACCATTTCTAGGTGGGCTAATTCTTCTGTACCTATATCATTTAAAATTGCTTTAGCTTTTTGATCTGGCATCCCAAATCTTTGTGATAAATATCTTAAAGATGCTGCTAATTCTCCATCCGGACCACCATATTGAGATATTATGACTTTAGCAAGTCTTGGGTCTGGACATTTTATATTGATTGGGTATTGTAAAGTTTTATTATAAGTCCACATTAGCACATTCCTCCTTCCCAAGGCCACCCTTGGTTTGTTTCGGAGGAATTATAACTCTATATTATTAAATTTATATTTTATAGTAATTTTATTATCATCTATTATAATTTTGTCTATTAATTTAAAAACTAAACTTTTGTTTTCTTCATTTATAGTATAAAAGTTTAGTAATTGTTTCATTGCCTTTTCTAATTGCCTATGATTCAATTTTAACTCTTGTGTATTTGGGCTATATTTTGAAATTATTGATATATTCATATCTATTTCTTTTTTCTGTTTTTCATATTTTTTTATTAGAATTTTAAATGTTTCTAACGAAATATTAGAAGATATCTTATCCTCATATAAATTAGTAATCGTTTTATTAATTTTCTCTTTTTCTTTATATAGCTTTGCTAATTCTTGTGTTCTATTATCTTTTTCAACTATAGAAGGATATTTTAAGTCTTTCAAATTTAAATATGTATTTACATTTTTCTTCAATGAGCTTGCAACCATTTGTAAAAGTTCCGCTTCTTTCAAATGGATATTAGAGCAAAATTTATTTCCATATTTCTTATAACTAGAGCAAACACATCTAAAAACTTTTCCATGATTTTTGTTGTATGTAATTCGACTACCACATTTGCAAAAAACCAGCCCTGTTAGTAAATGATTTTTTCTATTAGAATAATTCCACTCATTTGTCTGTTTGTTAAGCATTTCTTGAACAGTATTAAATGTGTTTCTATCTATAATTGCCTCATGATTATTTAAAATTACAATTTGTTCTTCTTCAGGAACTTTTTTGATTTTCTTTATTTTATAATTTACTTTGTTATATTGTAATTGGACTAAATCTCCTACATAAATAGGGTTTCTCAATATTTTATTTATAACTGTGCTATTCCATTTGTAAGTTGCATTTGAATTTGGGTTGTAATAGTTTGTAGTTTCTTGTTTATATTTTAGAGGTGTTGAAATTTCTAATTTATTCAATTCTTTAGCTATTTCTGTTTTTGATTTTCCAGACTTATATAAATCAAATATCAGCTTTACATTTTTAGCAACATTTTCATCTACTAATATTTTATTTTTATTTGTTTGGTCTTTTTTATATCCATAAGGTAAAAAAGCTTTTATACATTCTCCTGCAATAGCTTTTGTAAGTATTGTTGATCTAACTTTGTTTGAAGTGTCTTTTGCATACATATCATTTATTACCGCTTTAAATGGTGTCATATCATTATTAGAGTTTTTTTTATCAAATGTATCTACATTATCGTTCACTGCAATATACCTGATATTTTTTGATGGAAATACTTTTTCAATGTATCTTCCTGTTTCTATATAATCTCTACCTAATCTTGATAAATCTTTTGTTATTACAAGATTAATTTTTCCGTTATCTATATCATCTAGCATCCTTTTAAAATCTGGTCTATCAAAGTTAGTTCCTGTATAGCCATCATCTTTATAAATATCAATTAAAGTCCAACCTTTTGTAGTGACTATAGATTTTAAATATTTAATTTGGTTTTCTATACTTTCAGATTGTCCTTTATAATTCTCATCTTTTTCATCTTCACGAGATAATCTAGCATATATTGCAACTTTCCATATTTTTTCACTGGCTATGTTAAAATAGTTATTATATAACTCTTGCATTATTACCTCCTTGTCTTAGAGTTATCCTTAATAACTACTTATCTACATTGATATTTTATATTTTTTTCTTCATAATTACAATATAAAATTGATGTATTTTCATTTATCCATTCTTGTATTAGCTCTGTTAATGTTTTTCCATCTTTGGTGTATGTTTCTTTTATTTTTTCTTCCATCAAAGTCACCTCTATTAATGTATATTAAGAACAAAATAAAAAATCCACTTTAAAAAGTAGATTTTTTTCTAATATAAAAGTTCTACTAAAAAGTAGAGTAATAGTTCAAAAAGTGTTTACAATTTTTGTGCATGATTGTTTTATAGATTTTGTTACAAATCTATTTGTTTGCATTATAGTTTTATTTTTTGTTAATGTCAATATTTTTTTAATACTATTTTTTATTTACTAAATCAAGTGTTTTAGTTGAATTTCTCACGAAAATATGGTAAAATTTTAGCAGTTTATTTTAATAATCTCCTATATGCAACTTATGGAGTTTAATATATAGTAACTATTAACAATGCACAATGAAAGTCAATTGACAAGGAGGAAAAAAATATGAGCAAAATTATTGTTATGTTTGAAGACGAAGACAAAGAATTAAATATGTCTTTGTATGATTTTATCAATGAACAATATCGAAAAGCAAATCCAATAATAGTTTGTCATGTAACAGAAGAAGAATACAGCAATATGAAACTGCAAATAAAATCAGGTTGCTTACATGAGAGATTTCCTAGAATTATAACGGAGGAAGAAAGAGGATATAATAAATTCCGCTATGTTGTTGTATATGACAGAGTAGAAAACAATTTGTTGATTTCCGATTATGATAATCCCAAAAAAATAGGCAACTATACATTAGATATGGATTGTATTCATTACAACGAAAATGGATATCAAGTTACCAATCATCCTGATTCACACAGATTTGGATTTTTTAATCTTAAGATATATACCACAGAAAGTTACAACGATATTATTGCACATTATGAAGTAATATCATCAATAAGAAAAGATACAATACAAGAAAAAACTATGGAATTAATTGAATTAATTGGAAAAAGTTGTAATACTTGTAATACTGAATGCAGTGGTGGACTGAGATATGCGTGCCATAGGTGGTCTCATATAATTCATTGATATTATTTTTAAACTAACTAAAACTCAAACCAAAAAAGAGAGAATTTTGTTCTCTCTTTTTGTTTTTTTAAATTATATTCTTTTAGATTATTTTTATATTAGTGAAAATTTAAAATTAATTATTTTCATTTAAATATCTTTGGTACATTTTATCCATACTAGAAATATATTGCATATCTTGTTTAACTTTAAATTTTTCATATTCTTTATTAGCTTTTTCAATTGCTTGTTCATGAGATATTGTTCCAGCATTTTGTAATATTTCTTTTTTCCTAAATTTCAAAAGATCGTCCGTTTCATCTATCCAATTTTTCATTGTCATTACTTTATTTTCTTCTGCCATCGATTCTGCATAATCTAAAAAGAATGTGGTCAAATTATTCAATTTTTTTAATTCTTCTTCATTTAAGTAATTTTTAGCTATTGCTACATCATATTTATATATTAAACCATCTGGACTATTTTTCCAATTTGTAAGTCCCATATGTTCTTTGTCTGAATTAGCTCTATTATATATAAGTTCTGCTGCAGTATGTCCTGTTGTTGCATAGTGTAATTTATTTTGAACTATTTTAAAAAAGGTATATGCTTCTTCTGACTCTGAATTATAATCAACTGCTGTTGCTATAAATAAGTCTGTTATTTTTTGATAAGCCATTCTTTCACTTGCACGAATTGTCTTAATTCTTTCTAGTAATTCATCAAAATATTTAGCATCATATTTGCTACCTTTAATAAATCTTTCATCATTTAAAGCAAATCCTTTTATCATATATTCTTTTAATATTTTTGTTGCCCAAATTCTAAATTCAGTTGCCTTTTTAGAATTTATTCTATAACCAACAGAGATAATAGCATCTAAATTATATATTTTAGTTTGATACTTTTTCCCATCAGAAGCAGTTATCGAGGTTTTCTCGGTAACTGCATTTTCATCTAACTCATTATCTTTAAAAATATTTTTTAAATGTAAAGATATATTATCTACACTACAACCAAAAACTTTTGACATTCCTTTTTGAGTTAGCCATAATGTTTCATTTTTAAAAATGGCATCTACAATTATATTTCCTTCTTCATTTTTATAAATTAGTAAATTTTCTTCATTTCCAATTAGTTCGTTGTTCATATTATATCAACCTCATTTCTTATTTGCTATACATTATCAAACATTCGTTCTTTTGTCAACTATATTTGTAAAATTTTCTGAAACTATCTTGCTAAATTAAGCATTGTAGTGTCAATAGTTTTTGATTAGGACACCCTAAAAATAATATTTTAACTTGTGACTTGTTCACCCTTGAATAGTCACAAGTTTTATTGTATAATAAGAACATAACAGTTCTTAAGCCGATAATCTTTCGTTCTTTAGACAATTATAATAAATAAATTGTTGTATAATTGCTTCTATAGAATCGTTGGATTTGAGGCTTTTATTATTTGAATTTGATATTGGTATAATTTTATACCATCTATTATTGAAATGTGCTTTTAAGCCGATTCTCTTGCTTATACATACTTCTATTTTCTTTTTGTGTAGAATTTCTTTTGTATCTATAACAAATGTTGTTCCACTAATGCTAATGCAATTGCTAACGTCAACAGTTCTTGTATATTTTACAGATAATAAATAATCTAAATTGACATATTCTGGTAATTCCATAAAAGATGTTGCTTTATTTTTAGGCTCAATAGCAAATTTTTTATTAAATTCTGGAATATACGTTTTAAGAAATTTGTTTGCTTCTTCAATGGTTGTAATATTGTGTCTTCTAAATTCTGTTCTAAGTCTATCATGTAAGGTGTTCCATAATCTTTCAATACGGCCTTTAGCTTGGGAAGAACCAGCGTGAATTAGTTCAACTCCTAAAAATTTCATCATTCTACTATATTGGGTGGTTGGCTCAGTAATACCAGCTAATTGTTCTTCTATTGTCAATTTTTTATCTTTAGGAAAGAAAATACTAGAGCCATCAGCATAAAGAGCTAAAGGTACACCAAAATTTTTAAATGTTTGTCTGGTTACTTCTAAATATCCATGCATACATTCATTTTCACACATATACAAGCCAGTTACTTGATGAGTAGCATCATCAATAAAACCATGCAAACAATATTCTTTAGGATCACAATAGAAAAACTGATGAGGTGTGCCATCAACTTGTAGTAATTCACCTGCTGAAGGTCTTTCTTGACGTCTATTGTGTGTCTTAGCTTTCTTATGTTTTCTTGGGCTTTTAGCACCTTTTGCTTTTAAAAAATTAGATAAAGCTGTATAACTTATTTTTATATTATAATCTTCTTCTAAAATTTCTTGAAAATGAGTAAAATTACATTCTTCAAGTTCTAGAATATTCCAAATTTCCCATATTTTACTTTTAATATCAGCACTAATAGTGTGTTTAGGTTGTTTTCCACAATTTCCATGCATCATGGATGAAGCACCATATTTTTTATACCTCGCTTTCAATTTTTTTACATAGCGCTCTGAAAAATTCAACCTATCTGCTGCGACTTTAATTGTCATAGTTCCATTAATACAACTTTCTATTACTGCTTTTTTTAATTCTTCTTTATCTTTCATAACAGTTCTCATACCTCCATTATATCATAGGGTGAACTTTTCATAAATTAATTTTATAGGGTGATCATATCATAAATTATTCATATAAATTAAGCATTGTAGTTGAATTTTACACAAAAACATGATATAATTCACATAATTTAATTTTTATAATCTCCTTTTGGAGTTCACATAGAGAAATATATAGACATCGAAATTAATATTTTAAAGGAGGAATTTTATGGCTTTAAAAAGAGTAAAACTAAATTATATACAAGTAATACCGAATATAGAACCTAAAGAAAAAATCAAAGTATCATCTGCTGCATTAGAAGAACTAGATAGAGCTATTCAAGAAAAGACTAAGCAAAATGCAGATTACTTTAATATGGTCCGTGGTACTTTTGAAGATGGTATTGTAAAATAAGACAGTAACCTATAAACATTTTTTAAGGAGTACAAAAATGAGCACTTTACCTTTTATTATACTTTGTATTTGTATTATAATCTTTTAGATATTTAATTAAATTCTTTGAGGTTCAATATCAACCGTTAGTAAAGTGAGAGTCAATTATCAGACTCTCACTTTATGTTTAAGCCACGAATATTTCAATAGTGTCTTAAACTATAGAAAACTTGCTTGTCCAATCTTATATATTTCAATATTTTTCTGCATAAAAAATTGTAGATAAATAGTTACTCCCAAAATGAACGAAGGCCATGGTTCTTCAAGCCATCTCCATTTATTACATGGGTAATTTATTGTTAATGGTCCATAAACCTTTTGATATTTATCTTTTAAATCTTTTGCTTGTTTGCAATATTTTCTATGCAAGCATAATGCTTTATCATCTTGAGGATGTGTGTCCAAGTATAATGCCAATTCAGTTATTGCAAAATCACAACATCTAATTTGTTGTAACATTTCTTCTTTTTCACAACAATCTATTGTTCTTCTTTCTGCATTCATCATATTAGAAGTCATGCTATCATTTATATTATCATTACATCCGCAATTTCTATTTTCTTCTATTGACATTTGTTACAGCCCTCCTTTATTGTATTTGTTGCTGCTATATAATCTATTTCACGCATAGATTGACATGGCATATATGGGCTAACTAATTCTGGAAATATTGTTCCCATTTTTAACCCTACACATGGTTTGAATGTTTTATCCATATATTGAATTGGTACATAACTTTGACCTAACATTGGATTTTCTGGAAAAACATTATATTCTTCATCAAATCCGCATTCACAGCAATCTGTATATTGATTTTGATTGCAAGTTGAATACATATTGTTTCCAACGTTTGAACATTGGTCTTCTATAATATCACTGTTTGCATTGCATGAATCGTTGTTATATTCATTGTTCATACAATAACATTTTTTGTATCTTCCAAACATCTTTCTTTCCTCCTTTAGTTTTATTATATGAGCTTTTTCGACATTTGGTACCATGCAAAAAAGAATTAGCAAATTTCTTTACTAATTCTTTTTTACTTTATTTTTATAATCCTAGATTTTTACAACTCCACCGATTATTTTGCTTTCTGCATTGTTTTCTAACATTTTAGATCCACTAGCTAATACAACTGTATCTCCTTTTTCTAGTATTTCTTTATCTTGTAATTTTTTAAGACCAGCTTCTACTGTTTTATCAATAGTTTCTTGTTTTTCAACAAATACTGGTGTTACGTTCCATGCTAAAGCTAATTGATTGAATGTTCTTCTATTATCTGTTATAGCTAATATTGGGCATCCAGCTCCCATTCCAGCTAATCTTCTAGCAGAATCTCCTGAGTTTGTGTAGCATACGATTGCATCTGCTTTTATATTTTTAGCAATTACACATGCTGAGTATGAAATGTTTGATTCTAAATCATCTAATTTAACATTTTCATTTTCATCAAATCTTTTCCAGTAATTGATTGTTGGTTCTACTCTGTTAGCTATTTTAACCATTGTTTTAACACATTCAACTGGGTAGTCACCTTGAGCACATTCTCCAGATAACATTATTGCACTTGTTCTATCATAGATAGCATTTGCAACGTCACTAGCTTCTGCTCTTGTTGGTAATGGTTGGTGTGTCATTGATTCTAACATTTGTGTTGCTGTTATAGCTGGTTTACAAATTTCGTTAGATATTTTGATTATTTTCTTTTGAACTACTGGTGGTTCTGTGAAGTCTGTTTCTGTAGCCATGTCTCCTCTAGCTATCATTTGTCCATCAGCTTCGTTTAATATGTCTTCTAAGTTTGATAAACCTTCAACGTTTTCTATTTTTGTTATTATTTGGATGTCTTTTCCACCGTTTTCATCTAATACTTTTCTTACTTGTCTAATATCATCTAAGTTTCTTGCAAATGATATTGCAACGAAATCATAATCATGTTCACAAGCTGTTTTTAAGTCAGCTATATCTTTTTCAGCTAAACCTGGTAATCTTATTACTGTTCCTGGTAAGTTCATTGTTTTTCTGCTTCCTAAACCGTTTCCATGAACTACTGTACAAACTATATCTTTTCCTACAACTTCGTCAACTTTTAATTCGATTGCTCCGTCATCTATTAATATTTTTGTTCCAGGTTGTACATCTTTGTATAATTCTTTATATGTTACAGAAACTTTTTCTTCGTTTCCTTCTATATCATCATTTACTAATGTAAATTTTTGTCCATCTTTTAATTGTATTTTTTTGTTTTTTCCTGTATATAACATTCCTGTTCTTATTTCTGGACCTTTCATGTCTAGAAGTAATGCAACTGGTATGTCCATTTCTTTTCTTAATCTACAAATTGTTTCTGTTTTTTCTGATTGTTCATCCCAACTTCCATGTGAGTAATTTACTCTTGTTACGTTTAATCCAGCATTAAATAATTCTTCTAATCTGTTTTCACTTGCTGGTCCTATTGTTCCAACTATTTTTGTTTTTCTTAATGATTTCATTTTTATTCCTCCCTTTTTTAAAACCGGCTTTTATTATATCACAATTAAACCGCATTTTTCAACTATTTTTTTAAAATTTTGTAAATTTTTCCTTATTTTAAAATAATAATAGCATGAACTACACTACAATCCTCATTAAATATTGTAACTATATTCTCGCCATTTATACAACTATATTTGCATTTGATAGTTTCTCCAAATTTTATTTCTTTTTTATATTCGATTCTAACGTTGTCAAATGGTCTTTTTTCATATACTTCTTGTGGTAATGCTTCATATGCTAAGTCTAAATAATATAAATTATGCATATGACCATTTAAGTCTATATCTCTTCTGGCTACTTTGTATATATATTCTGATTCAAATTTTTCAGGCACTTTTAATTTTGTTAATTCCTCATCAAATACACTTTTTTCCTCAGGTTCATAATCTTTTATTAATTGTTCATCTAATCTAACGATTCTATTTGTATTGATATCAACAAGAACCCATTTTGAAGTTCCTATTACACATAAATTATTTTCTTTATCTATAATTTCAAAATCTCTGTATGTAAATGCTTTTTTCATGCATCTTCCCCATGTACATACATTTAAATTTTGACCATATTTTGGTCTTTTTATAACTTTAAATTTCCAATCTAATAATACCCAGCTTGAACCTGTTTTTTCTATATTATTAGGTCCATGCCCTAAACTGTCTGAATGATATGTTGCAACATTTTCAAACATTTCTAAGATTGCTCTATTTTTTATAAATCCATTTTTTCCAAAATCTTTTAATTGTATTTTTACATCTTCTTTATAAAACATTTTTCATACTCCTTTAAAAAAGTTGCCAAATTTTATTTGACAACTTTTATTTTAATAGCCTGGTTTTTTTAATAGTTTGAACATATTCTTTTTATATTCTTCTACCCCTGGTTGATTAAATGGATTTACTCCTAAAATCATTCCAGACATTGCACATGATTTTTCAAAGAAATATATTAGTTCTCCCATATTTTCTTCGTCTAATTTTTCTATGTTTATTACAATGTTAGGTACATCTCCTGATACGTGAGCTTTTATTGTTCCTTCCATTGCTTTTTTATTTACATAGTCTAGGCCTTTTCCAGCTAAATAATTTAATCCATCTAAATTGTCTTCATCTTTATTTATTATAATGTCTGTTGCAGAATTTTCTATTGAAATTACTGTTTCAAATAAGTTTCTTCTACCTTCTTGTATATATTGTCCCATAGAATGTAAATCTGTTGTGAAGTCTACTCCTGCTGGGAATATTCCTTTTTGTTCTTTCCCTTCACTTTCTCCATATAGTTGTTTCCACCATTCTGTGAAATAATGCATTTTAGGTTCGTAGTTTACTAATATTTCTGTGTTTTTGTATAATTTGTATAAAATATTTCTTACTACTGCATATTTATAACACTCATTATATTTTAAGTTTGAATCATTATATCTTTCTTGTGCTGTTTGCGCACCTTCCATTAATTTGTCTATATTAATTCCAGCTGTTGCTATTGGTAATAATCCTACTGGTGTTAATACTGAATATCTTCCTCCAACATTATCTGGTATGACGAATTTTTCATAACCTTCATTGTCTGCTAATGTTTTTAATGCTCCTTTTTCTTTGTCTGTTGTTACATATATTCTGCTTCTTGCTTCTTCTATTCCATATTTGTTTTCTAGCATTTCTCTAAAAATTCTAAATGCTATTGCAGGTTCTGTTGTTGTTCCTGATTTTGATATTACATTAACTGAAAAATCTTTGTCTCCTATATATTCTATTAATTCATTTATATAGTTTGGACTTAAATTGTTTCCTACATATAATATTTGTGGGTATTTTCTTTGTTTGTCTGTTAACATGTTTTGGAATGAACTTGTTAATGCTTCAATTACTGCTCTTGCTCCTAAGTATGATCCACCTATTCCTATTACTACTAATATGTCTGATTCTTTTTTTATTTTTTTTGCAGCTTTTTTTATTCTGCTAAATTCTTTTTTATCATAATTTGTTGGTAATTCAATCCATCCAACAAAGTCTTTTTCATCATTTGCTCTTCTATGTAAGTCTTTGTGTATGTTTTCTACTTGTTCTTTGTATTCTGATATTGTTTTTTCTGTTATTCCACTATTTTTCAAGTCTAATTTTATTCCTGCCATTTTTATCAACTCTCTTTCGTTTTTTGTTAATTATATACAACATGTTATGTTTTTTCAAGTATTTTCCCTTGTATTTTTTATTTTTTTGAAGTATACTCTACAATATAAATAATAAAATTTTTAAGGAGGTTTTTTATATGTCAACACCACACAATTCTGCTCAAAAAGGAGAAATCGCAAAAACTGTTATAATGCCCGGAGATCCTCTAAGAGCAAAATATATAGTAGAGAATTTTTTTGATGATTACAAATTAGTTAATGATGTAAGAGGTATATATACATATACTGGAAATTATAAAGGAAAAGAAATTTCTGTAATGGCTTCTGGAATGGGAATGCCTAGTATTGGAATTTATAGCTATGAGTTATTTAAATTTTACGATGTTGAAAATATTATTAGAATTGGTTCTTGTGGAGCTTATTTACCAGATTTAAAACTATTTGATATTATTCTTAGTGATAATGTCTTTTCTGAAAGTAATTATGCTTTTACATTAAACAATGATGATTGCCACATTATAAATTCTAACAAAGAATTAAATTCTGTTATTGAAAATACTGCTGAAAATAACAATATAAAACTATTTAAAGGAAATACTGTATGTACTGATTGTTTTGATGTTTACATGACAGATGTTAACAAATTTTTATCAAGAGTTCCTGATAACTTCAATCCAATTTCAGCAGAAATGGAAGCATTTGCATTATTCTACAACGCCAAACTTTTAAACAAAAAAGCCTCTTGCCTAATGAGTGTAGTAGACTCAAAATACATCACAGAAATTGCAACAACAGAAGAAAGACAAACAGGACTAAAAAACATGATAAAACTAGCTTTAGACAGTGCTATCACATTATAAAATATGCTTTACTCATTAATACAGAGAAGCCCCAAAAAGAAGTATTATATTGATATTGCAGTGATCCGTGGGCGACCATTTAAGAAAATGTTCGAACGACAGTAAGTTACATTTTCTTAAATGGGGCAACGAAAATATCAATATAATACTTCTTTTTGGGGCGGTTCAATAAAAATAGAACCAATTATTTTTTAATCTCTAAAATCTTATACTTCATTATTCCAGCAGGAGCATTAACATCAACAGTATGGCCTTTCTTTGCTCCTAATAAAGCAGCACCTAAAGGTGATTCATTTGAAATTTTATTTTCAGCTAAATCAACTTCTGTAGAACCAACTATTGTATATTCTACTTCTTCATCAAATTCCATATCTAAAACTTTAACAGTATTTCCGATTTGAACTACATCAGTATCTATTTCGCTTTCATCGATTATTTTAGCATGTCTTATTTTGTTTTCTAATTCTGCTATTTTTACTTCGTTTTCAGCTTGTGCTGTTTTTGCTTCATCATATTCTGAGTTTTCTGATAAGTCTCCAAATCCTAATGCTACTTTTATTCTATCTGCTATTTCTGCTCTTTTTTCTGTTTTTAAATAGTTTAATTCTTTATCTAAATTATCATATCCCTCTTGTGTTAGAATTACGTCTTTTTCTTCCATGTTATTTACCTCCATTTTTAAGTATCGTTATATATATTACGGCAGTTTTTTTATTTTGTCAAGCCGTTTTTTTACATTTTAATCTTTTAATAAGTCTTTTCCTTCTTTTAAATATTCATAACCAGAGAAAATTGTTGCTATTGTTTGTATTATCATCATTATTGTTACTATTGCATTTAATATTAATGCAAATCCTGTTAAATTACCTTTAAAGCATGCCCCAAATGCATTTACATCTAAGAATGCTAGTATTATTGCTATCATTTGTGTTACTGTTTTTAATTTTCCCCAAACTGATGCTGCAACTACTTTTCCACCTTTTTCTACTGCAATTAGTCTGTAACCTGATACTATAAATTCTCTTGCTAAAACTATTACTGGTATCCAAGCTGGTAATTTTCCAAATTCTACAAGCATTATCATTGCTGCTAATACTAGTATTTTATCTGCTATTGGGTCTAGAAATTTTCCAAATGTTGTAACTTGATTTCTACTTCTTGCAATATAACCATCTAATTTATCTGTTATTGATGCTATAATAAATATCATATCTATTATTATATATGTTAATGGTATTCCTAATATTTCACTATTAATTCCCAAAAATGGTATTATAACCATTATTGGGACTAGTATCATTCTAAAAATTGTTAATTTATTTGCTAAGTTCATTTTTGTTTTTCTCCTTTATTTTAACATTTCTATTGCTTTTTGTAATTGTGTATCTTCAGATTCTGTTACATTTAATAGATTTGTTACTGAGTCTGGTAATTTTACTTCTTCATCAGGAGCTATTCCTATTTTGTGTATTTTGCTTCTATTTGGTGTTTGATATTCTTCTATTGTAACTTTTAGTCCACTTCCATCACTAAGTTTTAATATTTGTTGTATTACACCTTTTCCATAAGTTGTTGTTCCTACTGTTTTGGCTTTTCCTAAGTCTTTTAATGCTCCTGCCAGTATTTCTGAAGCACTTGCTGTATTTTCGTTTGTTAATATTATTATTGGCATATTTATAATTGGGTCTGTTTTTGCTTTTTTTACTGTTTCTTTATTGTTTTTATCTACTTCATATAGTAATACAGAGTCTTTGTCTGCTACATAATCTGCTATTTGTAATGCTTGGTCTACTATTCCACCACCATTGTTTCTTAAGTCTATAATTAATGATTTTATTCCTTGTTTGTTTAGTTCTTCAAATTTTGCTTTGAAGTCATCTGCTGTTGTTTCATCAAATGATGTGAAATTAATGTAACCTATATTATTTGAAAGTACTTTTCCTTCAACTTGATTTACTTTTACTTTTTCTCTTTTTAATTCATATTTTTTTGTTTCTGTTCCTCTTAATACTTCTATTGTTACTGTTGTTCCTTCTTCACCTTTTATTTTATTAGATGCTATTGTCATTTCATCTGCACTATAGTCAACTCCATCTACTGTTAATATTAGGTCTCCGGCTTGTATTCCGGCTTTTTCTGCAGGACTTCCTTTTATTGGTGCTAAAACTTGAATTTTTCCTTTTTCTGTGTTTTTAACCATATAAATTCCTATTCCTACGAAATTTCCCATTGTGTCACTTAGGTAATCTCCCATTTCATCTGCTGAAATATATTCAGTATATGGGTCTCCTAATCCTTCTATATAGCCTTTTATTGCTCCTTCTTTTAGTTTTTCTTCATCTACCTCTCCTAAATAATATTTGTCAATTATTTCTTTATATTTTTGTAATGTTCCTGCAATATCTTTACTGCTTGATGAACTTTTTGACGTTATTGATATTGGATTGTTTAAGAAGTATGTATATAATGATATTGATGTAACCATAAATGTTAAGAATACTGCTATTGCTACAATCATTATAATTTTGTAAATTCTATTTTTTCTTTCTTTGTCCATTTTTGTTTATATTAGCCAATTGCTAATATAGCCTCCCTTCTTTTGATATGCCATAAATTTATTTTGAGCGGATTATCATCCGCTCTGTTTTACTTTTCTTTTTTAATTTATTCTTTTGAATTTTTATTATGATAATTTTTGTGCTCTTATTATGGTAAATAATTTGCAGGATTTACTCTATTGCTATAGTAACCTGGATATGTTCTTACTTCAAAATGTAAATGTGGTCCTGTTGAATTTCCTGTGCTTCCAACTCTCATTATTTGCTGTCCTTGTTTTACTGTTTGTCCTTGTGAGACACTTATTGAACCAGCTTGTCCATGTGCATATAATGTAAATAAGTTGCTAGATGGATGATATATTATTATATAATTTCCATAACTTGTTGTTAAAGCTGCTGTTTTCATTACCACTCCATCAGCTACAGCATATATTGGCATTCCACTTACTCCACCTGCTCCAAAATCTACTGCCCCATGGTAACTTCCTGATGAGTAATACATTCCTGTTGTTATATAACTATTAACTGGTCTTATGAAACCTGCTGAACTTGTTCCACTGTTTGAACCTGAATTTGAATTAGATTTATTATTGTTTTTCTTTGCTTCTTCTGCAGCTTTTCTTGCAGCTTCTATTTGTGCTTGCATTGATCTTATTTCTTTATCTATTGCTTCATTATCTTTTTGTAATTCTGCAATTTGTTGTTGTAATTGTTGTTCTTCTGCAGATAATGCTGAAACTTTTGCATCTTTTTGAGCTTTTGCATCTTTTAATTGAACTGCAACACTTTCTTTGCTTGCTTTTGCTGTTGTTAATTCGTTCTTACTGTTTTCTATTTCTTTTTTAGCATTTTCTATTTCTTCTTTTTGTTTTTGTATTTCTTGTAACATTTCTGTATCATATTGTGTTACTTCTGATACTAAATAGTAATTTGATATAAAATCAGTTAGTCCTTCTGAACTTAATAATACATCTAAATATGATGTTTCTCCAGATTCATATACTGCAACTATTCTTTTTTCTAATGTATCTTGTTGTTCTTGATAATCTTTTTCTGCTTGAGCAAGTTTTGTTTCTTGTTCTTTTATCTTAGTATTTGCATCACTTATTTGTGCATCTAATGAGGTTATCTGTCCTTGATAATCTGTTATTTGACTATTTAATTGTTCAACTTCTTTTAAGGTTTCATCTTTTATTTCTTTGACTTCTTCCTTTTTTTGTTCTGTTTCTTTTATTTTGTTATTATTTTCTTGTTGTTGGCTTTTTTGATTGTTAATATCTGTTTGTGATACTGCTAAAGACATATTAAAACTTGCTAAAAGTACTGCTATTAATGTTGCTCCTAATACTTTTTTACATATTTTTTTCATATGTTCCTCCTAAATTTAATTTATTGTGTTTTGGTTTGTCGTATTTTGATTACTTGTGTTTTCTTCTCCTGGAACTAGTCCATTTGTTATATATGGAAGTGGATTTGTTGTTACACCATTTATTCTTACTTCAAAGTGTGCATGTGGTCCTGTTGAATAACCTGTTGAACCAACTTTTAATATTGCATCTCCTCTTTTTACACTTTGACCTACTGTAACTAAAATTTCTGAGCCATGTGCATATAATGTTGAGATTCCTCCGCCGTGGTCTATTATTACCATATTTCCATATGCTGAATTCATTTCTGCCTTTACTACTATACCATCATTTGCTGCTATAAAATTTGCTCCCATTGGTGCTGAAATATCAACACCTGTATGTAATTTATAAACTCCTGTTATTGGGTGTACCCTCATGGCGTATTCTGATGTTATTTTTGTATAACCCGGAACCGGCCAAGCTAGTGTTCCACCTATGTAGTTACTGTCTATCCCATTTGCTAATAAGGCTATTATTTGTCTGTTTATTTCTTCATATTGTTTGTTATATTCATCTATTTGTTGTTGTGTTTCTTGTTCTTGGTCTGAAAGTCTTTCTAAAAAGCTTTCTCTTAATTTTTTTGTATTTTGCAAAGTTCTTGTTGTTTTTGTTTGACTTTCTACAATTACTGCTAATTCGTTTTTTTGATTTTCTAATTTTTGTTTTTCTGTATCTATTGTTTTTCTTTTTTCTTCTATATCTTGAAGTAATTCACTATCATATTGTGCTATCTCTGATATTACATAATAGCTTGATAGAAAATCTGATATACTGTTTGATTTTAGCAATAAGTCCAAATATTGGGTTTCTCCTGCCTCGTACATTGCTACCATTCTTTCTTCAAACAATTCTTTTTGATTTTCGTATTTTTCTGTTACTACATTTAATTTTGTTTCTACTTCATTTATAGAATTTTTTAGTTCTGTAATCTTACTTTCTTGTTCTTCTAATTCACTTTCTGATTTTGAAATTCTTTCATCTAATTTTTGAATTTGTTGCAAATTATCAGATATGTCTGTTTCTATTTCTGATAAATTTGCATTTGCCTCATCTAATTGCTTTTGTAATAATTCTTTTTGTGTTTGTAAATCTGTAGATGATGTAGTTGTATTTGAATTTTCATCCTCATCTGTTCCTTTTACTATATATGTAAATGTTGTTGTAAAGCAAATAAGTAAGATTAAAACAATACATAAATTTTTACGCATGTTTACTCCTTATACTTTCAAATATTTTCTCATTGAGATTACACTTCCTAAAGCTCCTATACCTATACCTAATAACATATATACAACTATTATTGATGAAAGCATATCTTTAAAGCTTACTAAGTTCATGTTCATCATTTGCATAAATTTTATATTTACTGCTTCTTGAGCTAAAATACTATATGCTCCACCTACTAGTATTATAGAAATTAAACTTGCAATTACTCCTATTATCATACCTTCTACAATAAATGGCCATCTTATGAAGTTATTTGTTGCTCCAACATATTTCATTATTGATATTTCTTTTCTTCTTGCATGAACTGTTAGTTTTATTGTATTTGATATTATGAATATTGATATAAAAATTAATAATAGTAATATTACTCCTGTTACAATTCTAATTCCATTTGCTAAATTTATTAATGTTGTTACTGTTTCATCACTACTTGTTATTTTCTTAATATTTCCTAAATCCCATATTTCATTTTGTACTTCTTTGCTTTTATTTAAGTCTGTTAATGTTACTACATATGATTCTGAAAATATTTTTACATTAAATCCATCTAGTACATTGTCTTTGTCTTTTAGTCTTTCTTTCATAATGTTTAGTGCATCTTCTTTTGTTTTACGTTCTGCTGTATTTACTCCGTTTAATGCTCTTATTTTTTCTCCAGTTTCTACTATTTCTTCTTCTGTTGCATCTGTATTTAAGAATACTTGAAATCCTTGTTCTGATTTTACTTGGTCTACAAAATGATTTATATTTTCTCCTAAAATTAGGAATATTCCAAATATTATCATTGTTGCACACATTATCATTAATGATGCTCCAGTTGATTTTTTGTTTTTGAATACGTTTCCGAATCCTTCCCCTATTAAATATCCAAATATATTATATTTCACAATCATAACCACCTTTTTTATCATCTCTTACTATAGTGCCTTTTTCTATGTGTATTACTCTTTTCTTCATTTTGTCAACTATGTCTTTTGCGTGTGTTGCAACAACTACTGTTGTTCCTCTCATGTTTATTTCGTTTAACAAATTCATTATGTCCCATGCTGTGTCTGGGTCTAAGTTTCCTGTAGGCTCATCTGCTATTAGCATTGATGGGTTATTTACTAATGCTCTTGCTAATGCAACTCTTTGTTGTTCTCCTCCTGATAGTTCATTTGGATACATTTTTGCTTTTCCGCTTAGTCCTACTAATGATAATACCATTGGTACTTGTCTTCTTATGTGTCTTGGTGTTGCTCTTACTATGTACATTGCATATGCAACGTTGTCATATACTGTTTTATCTGGTAATAGTCTAAAGTCTTGGAAAACTACTCCCATACTTCTTCTTAAATATGGTACTCTGCTTTGTTTTAAAAATGTTGTGTCTTTACCATTTATTATTATGTTTCCAGATGTTGGTTCTTCTTCTTTTAGTATTAGTTTTATAAGTGTTGATTTTCCACTTCCTGATGTTCCTACTAAAAATGCAAATTCTCCTTTGTCTATTACGAAGTTTGCATTTTTTACGGCTTTTGTTCCTGTGTCATATGTTTTTGATACGTTTCTAAATTCTATCATTTTTTATTTTCTTCCTTTCGTGATTTTGCTCACTTTTTATTTTATTTTTTTGTAAATTATTCCATTTTATTTGATTATTTTTTCTCTTCTAAATCATATCAATAATATGGTAATTTTGCAATAGTTTTCACAAAAATTTCACTAGAATTTTTTGACATTTTAGGGATAAAAAATAAACATACTTTTTTGTATGTTTATTTTATCTTTGTTAATAATTTGTATATGTGCTTGTGTATGTTCCATTTAGTAGTTGGCCTATTGAAATTGAACCTGTGCCTCCAGCACCACCAATTACACTGCCTATTGAACTATTTCCGCCATTTGCAGTTATTGTTCCTTGTTTAATACTCGATTTATAAAAAATATTTATTGAACCTCCTCCTGAAGAACCTCCTGGTGCAACATGATTTCCATAGAATATATTTCCATCATTTGTTTTTATAACCAAATTGCCTAACCCTACTCCATCTGAATCTATATAACCATTATTAATAATTTTATCTGAATAAATTGTTAATAATCCACCTGTTCCATTTTTTATTGATGATGTATATACAATTTCATATGGGTATCCATCTCCTCTATAATTTCCAGTAGGATTTCCTGCACCACCACCTGCTAAAGCTCCACTTGTTCCACTTCTTTGATGACGATCACCATATCCTCCAGCACCTCCAACATCAGATCCTGCACCTGTATTACTTATATGATTAGATCCTCCTCCTGATCCAGTACCTCCTGAATAACTTGTTCCAGAACCGCGCTTTACCAATTGAATTATAAAATGATTCCACTGATATAGATGACCCGCTACCTCCACCTCCAGTTGCTCTTTTTTGACCGTTTTCACCATTATTTCCATTGTTCCACCCAATTTTATAGAATCCATTTCCTCCTTTTCCACCAATTGCTGGTATATATTCAAAAATATTATCAGGATTTTTCCATAAATATACATTTTGGCCTTCTGCCTTTGCTCCCCTTGCTGTCATACTTATTGTTCCATTATTAGTCAAAGTTCCTGTACAATAAATTGTCATTCCTTTTGGCCCACCATATCCATCTTTACTTGCATATGCTGTTAATTTTGCACCTTCATCTACTGTCAAATTGCCATTTACTTTCAATACTATCATATTTTTTGCATACTCAGATGCTGTTGCTACATCATCTTCTGTTCCTAATGTTGTATCTGCTTTTATATTTAAATCTTCATTAAAAGAATATACTTTTAAATTGTATGTTTCATCTTCTACTGTTACTTGATGTACTCCTGTACCAATTTCACCATTTTCTAAAGCTTTTAATAAACTTTCTGCATTATATGAATTGTTTTTTGAGCTAGTTTCTACTTCGTATTTTTTTGTTACGTTTACTACATTCTGGGTTGTTTGATTTTCTATTTTTGCATTTATTGTTATCGTATTGTCTTCATTTAATAAATTATTTGTAGTTAAATCATAATCTGCTAAACCTATTTTTCCTGTTCCTTCTACCCAGCTTCCATTGTTTCCTATTTGATAATATGTTTTATATCCGTCCAAACTAATTTTATTTTCTATATCTATTACTTTATATCCATTTTCATTGTTTATTTTTGATACGCTTACTCCTTTATCATTAACAAAATCATCATTTGCACAAATTGTTGATTCTTGTATTTCTTCATTTGATTTTGTTTTTATCTTAAATGTATAATTCTCATCATTTGCCATATTATAATCTACTGAAAATTGTGTTTTATTATTAGTCTCAATTTTTGTTCCATCTGGATATTCTACATATTCAATTCCATCACTATCATTTACTGTTACTAATGTTTTTATATTACTTTCATCACTATTATCATACACTTGATATGATATTAATGGTAATTCTGCCTTTTCTTCATCTGCATTTTGTAATCTTCCATTAGCTATTCTTTCAATTATTTTAAAATTATTATTTAAAATTGCTACTAATAAAATCACAAAAAATATTATTATTACATATATAATTATCTTTTTACCTTTCAAAAATTTTTTCATAATTCTAACTTCCTCCTAAATAACTAATGGACTTTATTTTTTAAAATAATTCTTCTATATTTTCTGCAGTAATTCCAAAATATTTCATTAATTCTTCTGCTTTTCCTGATTTTCCAAATGTATCTTTTATTCCTAATCTAATAAGCTTAGCTGGATATTCATCTGTTAATACTTCAGAAATTGCTGAACCTATTCCACCTATTATGTTGTGGTCTTCTATTGAAATTAATTTTTGGGTTTCTTTTGCACATTTTATTATTGTTTCTTTGTCAATTGGTTTTATTGTATGAATGTCTACAACTCTAATGTTTATTCCTTTTTGTTTTAAATTTTCTTGTGCTTTTATTGTTTCTGCAACTGTTACTCCTGTTGCAAATACAGTTCCATCTGTACCTTCTCCTATTTGAACTGCTTTTCCTATTTCAAATTTTTGGTTTTCATTGTATATTATTGGTGTTGAAAGTCTTGATAATCTTAAATATACTGGTCCATTTATTTGGCTTATTTCTTTTACTGCCCATTTTGTTTGTATATCATCTGAGGTTGATATAACTGTCATATTAGGAAGGGTTCTCATTAGTGATATATCTTCTATCATTTGATGTGTTGCTCCATCTTCTCCAACTGTTATTCCTGCATGTGTTGCACATATTTTTACATTTAATTTTGGATAACATACACTATTTCTAATTTGGTCATATGCTCTTCCTGCTGCAAAAACTGCAAATGTGCTAACATATGGTATTTTCCCACATGTTGACATTCCTGCAGCTGTTGATACTAAATTTTGTTCTGCTATTCCCATGTCAAAAAATCTTTCTGGAAATTCTTTTGCAAATATATTTGTTTTTGTTGCTGTTGATAAGTCTGCATCTAGTACTACAATATTAGGATTTTCTTTTCCTAATTCTGCTAATGCTTCTCCATAACTTTGTCTTGTTGCTTTTTTGTTGTTTATATCCATAATATAAAATCTCCTTTTCTATATAACACTCCCTATAATCCCTGCATCATTTCCAAGTGCTGCCGGTATTATTATTAATTCTTCCCTTTTATTAAATAAATATTGTTTTTTAGTTATATTTTGTGTCAATCTATCTAATAATACATCTGAAAAATAAACGAAACTTCCACCAATACCTATTGCTTCTGGTTCGAATATATTTATTAAATTTGATATTCCTATACTTAAATATTCTATATATTCATTTATTACTTTATTTATTTTTTCATCTTTAGGATTTTTTCTAATAATGTCTAATAATTCTTGTCCTCTTGTTTTTTCATCTACGCCTAAGATTTGTCTTAAGTTTGTTTTTAAAGCTTTCATTGAAGCATATTTTTCAAAGCATCCTTGTTTTCCACAGTTACATTTTATTCCATCTCTTTGAATTACCATATGTCCAAATTCACATCCAGGCAAATCACCTGTATCTAGTAATTTGTCATTGATTATAACTGCTCCACCTATTCCTGTTCCTAATGTTAAAAATAAACTTCTTTTATAATCTTTTAGTGCTCCTATTGTATCTTCTGCAAGTGCTGCACATTTTGCATCATTTCTTATTTTTATTGGTAATTGAATTTCTTTCTTTAAATTTTCTACTAATTTATATTCTTTTACTCCTAAATTTACTGATTTTAGTATTTG
>ULWT01073799.1_pt1 | contig 32605 bp, 51 predicted proteins | sample 1960611 | NCBI WGS metagenome assembly ULWT01 (sample SAMEA4835819, study PRJEB28245) | human gut metagenome | biome: gut microbiome; material: fecal sample | place: Denmark | collected 2008
ACGATTTTCGCCTTCTGAAATAGCTTTCATCTCAAGTTGTAAGAAATTACCGCCAAGGATTTTCTTTAACTTGATTCTATCAGCCTCAAGGCTAAACACCATTGGATTCATACAATTTAATCCCCCCTACTCTATTTGTTGTTCAACATGAGAAAATTGAAGGGCTCCGGAAATGCGTTGAGCTTTTTTACTCAAGCATATTTTTAGAGCTTCTTTATCCTCAGGCGTTTTCGCATTAAATTCAGCCGCAATGAACCCTAATACAACATTGGAAACGTTGTCCACTAAGGCTTTGAAATAAATAGCATCGCTACCCCAACACTTTAAAAAGTGATAACTACCAGGGTTTTTATTTTTTAGCGACTCAATATCATCAATATAACATTCGCCTCTTGTGGCTAACTCATTATCCAACTCAATAAACAAAGCCCGCTGGACATTTTGGTAGTCCATCAGAAATGGTCTTGTTTGATTGTCAACAGCTTCTGCCACAATACTACATTTAGAAAAATTACGCGCATTTAAATATGTGCCACCATTATGATATGCTACACAAAAGGCACGATTTGCGCCATTCTCCTGAACGATTGCGGTTAACTGAGATTTAATATAAGTCGTAACTTTACGATTCTCAGCCTCTTCTGTTGGGCTATGTTTTTTAGAATCGTGTATTGCTAATTTAATGCTCGAATCGATAAGAGCTGTTAATCGTTTCTCCTGTTCTTCTGCGGCCCGATTTTGCCGTTTTTGCATAGCTAAAAGCAACCATAAAAGAATTCCCATAAGAACAGGATAAATACCATATTCAATAATTGATTCTACAATTTCTCCCGGACCCATACTTCACCTCATTCTACAATGGGAATGAAGTGCGTATAATCGCTAAAGTGAATATCAAAATGGTACGCCGGTACGGTTTTTGCAACCTGAAGCCACTCGTCCGATTGTTTTACATAATTCAACAACACGCCATTAAGCAAATTTTCTCCAAAAATTCTGATGTCCACATCGTCCAGCATGTCCGCCAAATCTACGATTTCCTTACACTTCTCAAAAACCTTATTAACAGCAGCCGAATTGACGGCCATCATTAGTTGCAGATTGTCATATTCTTCATTTGCCCCATCCACGGGTAGCCTAATTGGTCTAGCGTTTAATTTGAGCATTTCGTCGCTAATCATATCTGCTACTTGGCCCCAAGCGTGTGCATAACTATGATGGAATAACTCTGCTGAATGATTATAATATAGATTGGCCATATTATAATATATGTTATCCGCAACAGCATTCATCTCAAAACACATCTTAGCCAGCTCATTTAACGCGTTGTAAGTTTCTTCATGAATTTTCATGCGTGATCCTCCTTAAAATTTAACTGTGTTGCTCAACATACGTCTCTCGACACTCATCACACAGAATGTCTTCGTCGTCATCTAATTCTTCCCCGCAAATTGCACACCGTTTTGCGGCATATATATCTTTGTTCTCGCTCGTGTTTTCGCCTTTTTCGCGTGACGCAGCAGTTTCATCAGACTCTATATCTTCGTCTTCTAATGCAGGACGGCCAACTTTCTTAGCTGAACCATCTTCGTTAGTGTTTGAGTCGGCTGACTTTTCTTGTTGTGTATTTAACTTTGAGGCCGCAACTTGAGTGAGCGTTGTTAAATTGTCATAGAATCCAATTGAGTCTAAATACAATTCTGCTGCTTTAGAGTCTTTAACAGTTATATCCTCGTAAGCAAGAAGTTTAGGAACCAAACCTTTCATACCTGCGGTAACCAGTTCTTTCAAATACTTTTTCTGATTTTGTTCAGAGAAAATATCCCCAAAGATGTCCACTTTCCATTTATAGTCGGCACCTATACATTCTTGGACAATATTGTTAAGTGCTGATTTAAACTGTTTCACCACAAAATCATATTGAGCCGCCGAAAGCATATTGGCAGTTTTTACCTGCGCAATACTTGGTTTTTCGGTAGCGATAATATTACCGCCTTCACCCGCGCCACTAATAAAGTTTGAAAGTGCTTTAGTCTTGATTTCACTACTGTTGGGAACGTTGTTGAGACTTTGCAATTTCAAATTCTTCAACGGCGCAAAGAACGCTTCCGTATTGGTGCTCGTCATACTGTTAAACAGGTTTTGGAATTTTAAAACCGTTTCAGGGTTCATTGCCGTCTGATCACGACCGGTTGATGGATTAGGGATCAGCTCAATTTCACCCGTCAGCAACGACGTCAAGGGCGTACTAGCAATAAGCCCTGCTAGTACCGAGTAATCCGTCAATTCTTGCAAATCCATAAATAGACCTGCGGTATCAGGCGCTGCGGTAGCTGTAGAGGTATCGCTACAGAAAGTATAACACAAATCTTGAGGTAATTGGACCCAGAACATATATGTCCTTTTTTCAGTCCTCTCCAGCAATGTATCATAAGAATTGCCGTCCTCATCGACGAACGCGTAGTTAGCCGCTTTTGCAACATCCAATCTGTATGACTTTTTCTTAGGATCGAAGATTGCAATTTTATTATTGATCATATCACTCCATACTCTTTGAATAAAAGCAGGGTATTGATCAGGAACAAATGCTGGATTCATAAAGACCATTAAATTAAAACTTGCTACAAAACCATGTTCCCCAATTGCCGTAAGTTTGACAAATTGTGGCGGGAGTTTTTGCAACGCCGCATAATCTACAATCTTTTTACCACCTTTTTTTGTCACATGACTACGCAACAAATAACTCGGCTTACCTTCGCGTTTCACTTCAATCGCAATGCGTTTAAAAGTGTTCACTATATCGAATTTTTCGAGCCACTCGTCCACAAAGTCGTCATCTTTTTTGAATTTTTCCGTTTTATATTCAGATGCTTCCAACAAAGGCGGATATTTAACATACTTCATTAGAGGGATATCACCCGCTTGACGAAGTATTTTATAATACAAATACTGACTTGACGACAATGAAGCCGCTGCCCCACGAATATCTTCCTCGTGGAATTGAGGATTTTTTAACGCATTGATAATACCATCTTTGCTCATCTCAATTGGCAGACCCGCCAACGTCTTCAATCGTGTGTTTTGTAAAAATGGATTATATTGATTTAAATTATAAATACCTTGACCAAGAACACTGTTGGAATCAACATTTCCTAAAAACCGATTAAAGAAATCCGTGCAGCCTTGCAACACATCTTTAACTTCGGTCCCAGCGCCTCCTGTCGTCATCAACAACTTGGAGTCTTGCGGTTGTTCTTGTTCGGTAATGGGAATTTGTTTCTTTGGACGGCCACCTTTGTTTGTGGTCTTATTGGCTTCACCCATTGGTGCAATCCTCCTTTTGATGTTTCGGTACTGCGATTAATTGGCCGGAAGCCAAGGCTTGGGCTAACTCAAGTTTAAGTGCCTCGATTTCCATTTTCTTCCGATATTTCTCGCTATTTAATTCATCTATCGCCCGTTTGGTCGCAAGATTAGTAAAATACTCACGCGCCCAATCAGCAACGTATCCGCCCTCATTACAAAGACCGTCTTCTGTAATCTCCAAAATTACACAATCCGACACGCCACTGCGTTTGATAGCAGATTTTAATTTTTGTTTAGAACACTCTCCCAGTGTTTGGAAATAAATTACTCCTTTTATTAGCATAAAAGAGCCCATTTTCCCAATTTTCTCTAAGAGATTTTCTATATCAATCCCAGTATGATCGAAAATTATTTTACAGATCATCCTTCTGCCTCCTTTTGCTTCTATCTTCTCCGCCCAAATGGATTAGTGAATCCACTAAACGGATTGGTGCTTTGTCTTTGCTTGAATTCTTGAGCAATTCGATTGCTAAACAAAACATCCATATTTGTAGTTGGTTCAGCCGAACCTAAAATTTCGTCTCTGCGCAATTGTGCCAAGTGATGGGCTGCCAACACACAGGTGTAGCATCTGTCATCCATTCTGTTACTTTAAGACTTATTTCTAAGCGGAGGGGCTCTTCATCCCCTCTCTCGCGTTTCTGTTGTTATATCGCGAGTTCAGACTATCGCACACCCGCTAACGCGGGTTCTCGTCATTTAGTCGTTCACGGTGTCATTGACTTCCGCCTTGTTATCCACTTCTGGACCTCCAAGTCAATTAGACAAGATTTAATCGAGCGGTTTATGTATTATGCCGCAAGTGCACAATGTTGTTCATGCATTTTACGAGACTTATCGGGTGGTAATCCGTATTTTACGTCACCACTCGGTGTCTTCGTTTTCACAATTGCTACAAGCTCTTCTTTCATCAGATCAATTTCAAGCAATGCTCTCAATTCCTCTTTTGAAAGTTCAAGTTTTTCCCCATCTTTTTCCCAAACCCCACGTTTAGGCACAGGCATCGGGAATATCAAATAATCATTTATGATCATTTCTGCACATTCGCCAAACATTGTCGTGCGCCATTTGCGCGGTTCGATAATACGACAAATGTCTTTTGACTGTCTGAACTTTTCAGCCTGCTCTTTTGCAGTATCGTCAGTTAAATCAATAATTCCTGCGTGTTCAATACCGTCGCGATCTGTCCACGGAAGCATTAGATTGTCTGCATAACTACGACCACCACCACCAGAACCAGCATCAACGTAAAACATCACGTTTTCATATTCAGGCGCTTTGCCATTATAAGCAACAATTAGCTTACGAATCCACTCTAATTGTTCAGGAGAACGCAAAGGTTTTTTATCGCCATTCGGTAGTTTTTCAATCAAGTTAATACCATTAACAATTTTGCCCATCCAACCGCGCTTTTTGTCTTTCCAATATTCTACAATAAGCACAAAGCTATTATCTTGTTGAAGAGCGGGGTCGTAGAATAAGCCATAATGATGTTCTGGACCTTCAGATTTAAATATAGGGAGATAATCTCGTTCGTTCCGTAGAATGTCCTGACGCTTAACAAGGGCATCGGTGCCCCCTGTATTATCAAATATATTGTAATATTCGCGCATAGCGCGTGCCTCATTGGTTTTTAAGGCATCGTCAATTTCACTCTGTTTAAGAAGTGGACGCATCGCCTTACCATTAATTTTTGGAGCAAGAGGAATATCACAGTTGATATCAGCACAAAAATACCCAGGAACGCCCATCATCATTTTTTTTGCGCACATTTTATACACTTCCCACAAATGACTGTCGACATCTTCGGCTGATGACGCATAAATACATTGGGTGGGAATATCCTTGGGATAAACCGAAGCGTCAAAATTTCCGCCCGTTTTAAAGTCCGTATTTTGTGTTGTAAAAGGTTCGGTTAGTGCATAAAACTCTTTTGGGATTTTGCCTGCCTCGTCGTAAAAGTTCACATGAGAACGTTCGCCGACAACCGTCGTTGGTTTACCAATGATTGCTTTAATTTTAGAACCATTGTATAATTCACAAGTATGTCCTTTTTGGTCATGAGCAAATCCATCAGTATTAGCATTGCTTTTTACTAATTCGTCAAAAAAGACATCGCTCGCCCCTATCAATGAGGGGATGTTTTTTTTAGCGATGTTTTCCATCTTAGCAAAGGTCTCAAAAGATTGTTTGCCCGATACGTTCATAATTTTAATTTCTAATTTGGGGAACAATAAAGCCCTCGTCATTAGATAAATCGCCCCCATAAACGTTTTACCCGCGTTTCGAGAACATACCCACACTGCTTTTTCAGCAGTCCACGTGTTTAAAATTATCCACTTTTGATAATCAAGCAAATCTATTTTAAAAACTTTTTCAATAAATCTAGTAGGGTGCTTACGTCCCCATTGGATCAAACGATTGTATCGCTCAAAAATCTCTTGTTTACGAATATTTACCTCATTATCGATGAGATTATGATAAACAGAAATCATAACTTACCCCCTTTTAATTCAGGAGTTATCAATTCTTCAATCTCTACAGTAGACAGTCCTTTTCGCTTATATTCTTGAACGAGATCAACGATTAATTCTTGTCTGCGTAAATATTCTTTACACACTCTCAATGCTTCTTCCGCTTTTTTACGAGCGGCAATTTCTTGGCGAACTACGATTGCTTGTTCTTCAACCATTTCGGCATAATCAGAGTCGGATAACTTTAGTTGTGTAGAAATAGACTTGGCACTAATATCAGAACATTGCTGTATACTTGTGCTGGTCTCTATGTCATACAGATTAACCACACCTTCATCATAGTCATTATCTTCCATGTCACGCATAATGCCTGATAACGTACCAGCGCCTCTACTCTTTGAGTTAGCGTACTTTGCAGATAATCCGTGGTCTTTACACAACATTGATATGTTTTTGTTAACATCTGATTTCATCTTACGCAACGTTTCTAAATCTTTCGCGTTTTTTACAATGTCGTCAGGTGTCAAAGAAAGTTTTGCAATCGCCAAATCCAATCGGTCAATTTCCTCATAGTTAGTAACTATTTCAATTGCCGCTCTTTGACGCACTAGGTCGTTATTTAAAGTCGGATCAATCATCTGGCTGAGCGAACGATACAACATTGAGCGTTGCGATATAGGTTTGGATTCAAACGGATCGTAACCAAAACTTTTTTTAATATCGTTACAATTTTGTTTGTCGTCTTCCGTAAGCTCGTCTTCACCCTCTTTGAAACTAGCCATCTTAATAAATACTGACCGGCTTAACTGTTTGCAAAAAGATTTATTACAATATTCTTCGTTTGTAAAAATAATCTCTAGATATCTGTCTGGCATTATTTCAGTCGCATCCAATGATGTTGCCACACTTGACGCAAGTAAATCATCATAATACCAGTCATTAATTGCGCAGAGTTGGAAAAGTGCCTCAAGATGGTCATTTTCACATTCTGCTAATATTTTATTATATAATGCACGAGTACATTCTTTACATAATAAAGATTTGTGCTCTTTATCTTTCACAGTTCGAAGTGCAGATATTGTCCCATTACTGCCCCAAAACTCTTCGGGGTCCAAACTGGTCTTGCATCCTACACAATATAACTTTTGGGCTATTGTGCCAAAAGCTGATAAAATCTTCCTTTCAGTGGCCATAAGCCCTCCTTGTGATCTACACACAACCACTCAAAAAAGCCCCCGCAACAGCGGAGGCTCTTTGAATAGTATACCCTTGAACTACTCTTGAATATCTAAGTTAATACTATGATGCAACACGTTGTCACCATCAAAGATTAACAAGGTTTGGCTTGGTTTGCCAAACAAACGTTTGCTAAACGCATATTGATCTACGCCAACAATACTACCATTTACATAAACTTTGAAATTGTTGAACGTTTTAAGTTTTTCACAATGATAATGGCCGACAAAAGCATAATCTACCACTATCCCAGTGTAAGCAGTCATATTTTGGAAAAGCGTTGTAATATTATCATGGTGTCCATGAACAAATACGCCGGTCTTCCCGTTTTGGAAATTAATCATACCAATTTCCTGATCGAGAACATTTTCCTCAAAAGTAATGTTAGTATCTCTCAACCTTTCTTTTAAATAGAAAGTAATAAGCTTGCCATAATTTTCAGCCTCAATACTTTCTTTAAGAGAAGGTGTCATTCGTGAATGATTATCGGTAACAGAATAATATCTCACATCTGGTGCAGCAGCCTGTAGTTGATTGAGCGTGTCTGCAATAATCTCGGATGCAACCATGATTTGTTCAACAACGTCGATTTGTTGCTCCAATCTTGCACTTGTGTGAATATGCCCTTGGCAATAATCGCCAAGTCCTAAAATATTTAATCTTTGGACATTGTTGTTTACACAATATCTAATTACATCTTGGATTAGTTTATTCACTCTTTTACGAGCGATGGTAATATTATATTTATTATAATAATTATCAATCTCTACCCCAATATGTAAGTCCGACAACATTAAAACCGCTTCTGTGTAAGTATTTCCAACAGGATGATACACAACTTTGGGAAGTTTGGTAATATCCACAACCAACTCTTTCATCAAAGCTTTAAAATCATCCAAACGCGCTTCTTCTCTCATCATTCTTCGATAAGCATTTAAAGAATCGCGTGTTTTAACTTGTTGCTTATATAAATCTTGAATTTGTCCTTGGATTTCATCTTCCATTTCTTGGGTGGACAAATCTTCAACTGTTTTGTTGGATAATAATTTTGAGTTTCTAGGCAATTCGCCGGAGCGTGCAAGTTTTTGCTTTACCCAACAACGATAATTTTCACCTGTCGTAAAAGGCATCCCCAACATCTCATTCAGGGCACTCCAGTTTTTTACTCCTAATGGTAACTCTTTGTGGGTTACCCCTATTTCAAACAAATCGTCCTCAGTTAAGTTTTCTTCATTAAACTTTTTGAGGAACTCTAAAAAGTCGGTTTGAGTCATGTATTTCTCCTTGTGCTTCTAGATAGTTTAATACTATCACAATCTCTATTTTTTGTCAAATTTTAGTGACATCCCAATTCTCTAATGAAGAGCAAAAAACCAACTATAAAACTATTATTTTACTCTTTCCATAGAATATTAGAACACCGTACCTTTCGACATCTACCCTAAATCAGGTTTTTTTGGCCTGTCGAGAACGCCGTTTTAACTCGTTTTTGCGCTGTGTTAATTCGGTTTTATAACAATCGGGGCATAAATCCTTATATTTCTTTTTCCCCACGATAAACCTCTTACCACACGACCTACAAGTACCACTATATTCGCTAAATTGGAAATCTGTCTTAACCGTCCCTTTATTGTCAAAAAAATTTAATTCGATTACATTCCCGTAAACAGGTTTCCCGTCTCTGAAATAGGCTTTCTGGTGCATAGTATATAAGTTGTATTGGACATTCCACTTGTCCATTTGTGCAACTCTATATGGGCGGCGCTGGCGGCGGGTACCTTTAATCAACCCTTCCCAAACTTCCTGGCTACAAAAAAATCCATCTGCTCGTCCAAAAGAGCGTTGGCACTCAACTAAAATTCGCAAAAACTCTTTGTATTCTTTGTCTACATCTAAACCTTCAATAAAATTATATTCTTTTGCTGTTAGCCCATAAATATATTTTCTATTAAAGCCGTAATGTAACGCCTTCTCCCAAAACTTGTCAAAATACTCACGAGTTTCTTCTTCACTAAAACACCCTACAACTTGCGGTGACTCTAGTTCCACCCAAATCTTATAGGCGGTCTCTTTAGTCACCCCTTGTTCTTGCCAATATTGACAAAGGTGTGTTTGTTCAGTGTTAATACTACGTCGTGTGTTATAATACCCTTGTTTTAACACCGCTTCTGAATTTTTATTCCAGTCCAAAATTAACATAGATTAACTCCTTGTCATCACCGATGTGCGCAGTACAGCTAAGAATTCTTGTAAGGAATAATCAAGAGCGAACAGCTCATCTTCATTTTCTCGCACGAACACCGGGAGTTTAAAACATAAGATCGGATTTTTACTACCAACCACCCTAAATTCTAATTTAAGCTTCACGGCCTGATGCACCAATTCTAAAAACTTCTTATGATCCTTCATCCCCAACAATTGCATAATTTGTGGTTCGTCATATTTGATCCACCCTGAGTCGTGCCAATTTGTTTTAGCCACATATATTAACACCCCAAACAAAGCTCGAACTTCCTCATTACTAATATTTAATAAAAAGTTCCATTCGTCCTCGTAAACCACGAAAGTTGTTAATGTATTTTTGGTATCAAGAGGGGCTTTTAATAAACAGTCCACAATTTGTTCAAAACATTGGTTATTTAATTCAAACCCGCGTTCACACTCAAGGAGAAATTCTCGTATAGAGCCGTCGGTCATGCCTTCGGCTCTTAACGAATTAATGATTTTTACAACGCTGCTGCCTTTCTCGATCGATTTGTTACAAATTTGTTCTTCAACTGTCATAGTCACAATCTCCTCCAAATAAGTTATCAGCATCGAAGTCAAAATCTAAATCTTGCCCCAAAATTTCTTCCCACGCCGCTTGATTCCAATCGTCATCATCACACAACTCGCTGACTCGATCTTCGTGAATTACTTGTAAAGTGTATCGATTACCAAGGTATTCAAATCCAACTTCGTTTTTCACGGGAATTTGGACAATTCCACGAGGGATTAAATCCAACACGCTTTCGTCTAAAATGTCCCAAGCAAAATCCCAATTAAACTGTTTGTATTCTTTTGATAAACAATGGCAGTAGTAAAGCAATTCTTTGCCACTGAACGACGCAGACTCAATCGCCTCTTGAATTTCCGTTCTGATAAATGTCATTGCTCCGAATCTAATCTCATCATATTCGTCACGATTCGGTAAATCAATATTATCAACAATGCTCTCCAAGGTTTTTACTTGTTTACGCGCTGTATATTTGCGATACAAATCTTTAACAATAGCAAACCGTTCTTGATCAAATTCAAAACAATCCTCAAAGGTGGGTAACATACTTACCGCGTTTTTGTTGAAATTAATATCAAAATCGACATTTTCAAATTCCTTACACAATATATTCATTATGCACGGTGCGGTGATTAGTGGCGAATACTTTTGATAACGGCGTACCAAATTCATCTCGTCTTCTGACTTATTGGGTTTGGTTAAAAGTTTTTTAAATTTAATACCAAACATATTTTTGGACGCCATATTGTAACTGTTTTCGTATTGCTTGAACTGTTGGTTTAACTCTGGATATAAGTATCTAAAGAAATATGGTTTTTTAGAAATAACCATCGAGTTTCTTTTATATTTATCCGCCTTAACCGCATCAGTGTCATCATCATTAATTCGGATGAATTTCTTCCACTCTTTCGGCAACTCCGGCGCGGCTGTTCCTTTAATGCGATCAATTTCTTGACCAACAATTTCTCGAAGTAATTTAATACGCAAAGTGAGTTCGTCTCTTTGTTCTTTTTGGGTGTCTTTTTGGAAAATTCCCTTCATTGCGTGCATTATTGTTGCGCAGTTAGAAAAACCTCCAACCCCAGTTCCCAAACCGCGAATATCGGTCGCGATTGAATTCTTTAAACAAATTTTCTGAACCGGCACCGCACCTTTCTCATATGTAATGACATTATGCCATTTTTGCGCACCCTTGATAAAGATTTTATTGTCCGTGGACATTACTACGTCGCCGTCAAAATCACTGTCAGAATGTCGTAATGTTGAAGTATCATATATACTGTAAATGATTCCACTCTTAATATATTGATACCAATAGTCCATATCTTCGGACGATACTACTTTACAAGGGTTGTGTTCGTGCGAGTCAATCATCGGACTGCGGCACAGGTCAACACAATCCACGTTTCTCTGCCTCCAAAAATTTGAATACACTTGGTCGGGCCCAAGTAACCCTACCGGTTCCAACCCAAGCGCCGATTGACACTGTGCTACGGGATCAGAAATCATAAAACTATAATTTCCTCTCACCCATATCTTACCAATCTTCGCCTTGTTTATCGTCTCAGCAATATTGCGATATATTTTCTTCTGTACATGAGCGTCTTCCAACATTATCGGGTTTTTAATAATCGCCCTCAACGCCGTGCTTTGCGCCCCATTATACAATTCTTTAAAACTGACTTGTTCACCCTTGCAACCCAACATATACAACATTGTATACAATTGGTCACCTGAGCAAATCTTTTTAATCCAATCAATCGTCGGTTGAATCAATTCCAGAATATCATCCTTATTGATATCCAACACTTGCAGATATTGATAATTGGCCAGCACATATTCGTCATCGTACTTTTTATTATATCTCGCAACTCCCCACTGAATACCAGCCGCATCTACATACTTTTGATATTCATACCAAGATACATAATATTTATACATCTTGAATTGAGATTCACTCAATATAACATCAATATCCTCCAACCTGTGTGAGATTCCCCACCGGTCACGAATTGAGTCAATACCGTGTGCAGCTCCAAATTCTCGAAAATCAAACGGAACCAAGCACCCCTTCACAAAAACGCTACGGACAACGAACGACGACGGCGTATATGATAAATTCATATCTTCTGCCCACAGAGCCGCAAACTTAGGATCTATCAATCCCTGTCCATCAGCGCAGTTTAACTCGATATCCATTATTCTTTCTTTAATCTGTTTTTTCCCAGTCTCGGGATTGGGGCAAATCCAATCAACCGATTGATCCTTCACCACATTAAAGAAATCCTTAACCACGCATACTCTCGGGGTTCGCACCCACATAACACTTGAAAACGCCAACGCAAAATACGCATGATATTTCGCCAAATTCATTTCTGAAATTTTGGTGTCCAACCCGCACATCAGGTTTTTGTACAAGGTGTCATAAAGAGCTTCGTTAATAAAGGTAATAGTGTTGCGCCTCATTTGTCCCGAGCCGCAACAAAACCTCACATAATGAATACCGTTAACGTCAAAACCATTCTTGGCTAATTCTTTATATTCTTTCTTGGTCACGACTTCAACGTTAATAATATCTTTAACAAACAACGCATCTGTCAAAAACCGATTAAGAATACCAGCTTCCTTGGTTCGTCCCTCTCTCTTCGCTGCTCTTATAGCGCGACGAAATTGTTGGACATCGTTAAAAATCTCTCGATGACTTCTGGTATCATTATAATATTTTCTGATTTGCTGAAAAACCAGATTATCACCAATTGATACCAGCGCCCCATCGCGAGCTGCCTTAGATTTTGAATAATTAACTATATTTAAGTTGTTCTCTACAATAAAACTAGATTTAAGTTTAAAAACTTGATATAGGTTTTGTAAATTAGGCACTCTTAATCTTCCTCTTTTTCGCGTTTAATAATATCTAGCAAATCATTCACCGTTTGTGTCAAATCTAAATTTGTCAAAACGTATTTATTTTTATATTCCTTCTCGAACTCACAGAACTGTGCGTCTTCCGCAGCCATTCTCTTCTGGACAATTTCAACATCATCGCCCCGTTTCGTCAAGAATCCACGTTGTACATCCGTAGGTACAGAAATCAAAACAGCCACAATTTTTAATGGATGCTTTTCAAAGTTCCAATACTTCCACAAATCTCCAAGTCCTTTAGGATCGATTATATAAAAATCACTATTTAACACTTGCGTAACTGTAGCAAAATATTCCACATCTCCAATTACAGTCTGCGCAATAATATCATCTTTATATTTATCCACATCCTCAGGTCGAATAAAAATGTGAGTGTCACCTTCGTTAACTCTCTTAGGACGTGTGGTATAAGAACACACTTTCTTCATTCCTGTCAGTTGGCACACACGATCGACGACCGTATCTTTCCCGGCGCCACTTCTGCCAAGTACACAAAATAATGTTTTCATCTTATTCCTCGATAATCGACGAAGGGTTCCCTACAAGTTCAGGGTAATCGGCATAAAACTTCACCAACGCTTCTAAGTCGTTAAAGTTATGTATGATATAAAAATCTTCCTCATTACCTTCAACACGGTTACGCTGATGTTCAACATCGCCAGTAAATAATACGACCATATCAGCTAAATAATTAGCGCACATACGGTAATCGCTGCCTATATATATAACCGAGTCTCCAAAAAGACGAATCTTTTCTATATCCGCTGCGGTTGCCGTTCTATAAGCTTCAGCATAGCTTTCAATCTCGATAGTGAGCTTGCAGTTCTCCGCAAGTTCTGTGATGGTATCAAGAAAATCTTCCGCGCCCTCTCGAATCCACAAATCAGGTACATTCAGACTTTTGATACAATTAATGATTTCGAAATCATGATCTTGACCACAGACCGTTTGGAATTTGTTTTCGTAAAAATCGATTACAGAATAATTAGTGTTGTATTTTTCATTAAGTTTTTTGGTTATTGTCTCCGCACAATTAAAAATTACATTGTCTTCTACAATTAGGTGTAAGTGTTTGCTCATAATAATGTAGTTCCTTAGAAGTTATATAGATTCCTAAAGAAAGAGGATATTCTCTTTCTTCTTATTCTGTTTATATTATAACACATATCATCTTTAATATCAACATATGATGACATTTTTGTAAAGTTTTAAAAATTTTTTTATTTTTGTGTCATTGTAGGTTGACTTTTCTTTTCAAAGTTGTTATAATTTGGGTGGTGGGCGGGTATAGATAAGAAGATCTTTCTTATTTATATATAAATATATAATAATTATAAATATTAATATAAATAATATTAATTATAATTAATATTGTTATATATTAAAAAATTAATAATATATTAAAATATAATTAAATATATATAACATATTATCATATAACATATATTCTATCATTATAACATATAATATGTTAAATATATATTAAAATATAATATAATAAAAAATAGTGATCTCATTCTCCCGACCACCCACCCCTATTATACACAGAAAAATACCATTTGTCAACTACCAATGACAGAAAATACAAAAAAAATAACAAATATTTTTCCCAAAGAAAAACTACCACACATACTCACAGAATCTTAAAGAATTATGTCATCTACAGTTGACTTTTAGAATCAAATAGTGTATAATATTAATATATAAGATATAAAGGAGTATAGTGATGTAATAATCCTAATTAAATATAGCAACCCCTCTCAATTCAACACACAACTATTCTACAACGAGGCTACATGACACGCAAATCTAATCCTACAACGACGACAGCAACCCCACAACCACAAAAACCACCAAAATCCCAAACTCCGAATCCTCAACCTCCGACGACTCGACAATTGCCCCGCGCAATTATCCACAAAAAGAAGAAACCCAAAAATCTTCCGCCGGAGCCAATAACCGAAGATTCTTACATAGATCAAGTTATGAGTTAAACAACCAATCCCAAGGAGCAACCCAATGTGCATTCTTCAAAAAACACTTCCTTATACTAACAAAACCCGCCAACGTCTCTCAAGGTATCCAACCATTTATATTATTTGTTATTGGGCTCGCGTTAGTTACTTATCTTTCCCTTTCACCGGGAAGTACGATAATAAAGGTTTTCCCCTTGTGTACCAGTTCGACGATCACGACGGTCTTTATCCTGAATACTGCTTACGCAATGTTAATGAGGTTACCTCCGCTCATATTTGTGAATGGACGACGAACGCTGACGACGTACAACGACTCATAACCAAATGGCAAACCAAATACGACGAACATCGCGCCGAAATGATTAAAACTTACGAGGAAAACTTACAAGCTCATGAGAATAACTCTAACTAACCAAAGTTGTTTTGACTTTCTCAAAACCACACCAGACAAATCAGTAGACTTGGTTCTCATCGATCCGCCCTACGAGGTTTCTAGAGATACAAATTTCCAATCAGGGGAACCCAAAGGCGCCGACACCGACCGCTTTCGAGTGTCGATGGATTTCGGCGAGTGGGATAATAATTTCACGGGGTTGGATTTGGTAATCAAAGAGTGCTACAGACTTTTAAAAGACGGCGGAACTTTAATATGCTTTTACGATCTATGGAAGCTCACAACCTTAAAAGAATATTTCGAGCTCGCGAATTTTAAACAGCTCCGTTTCATCGAATGGGTGAAAACAAATCCGGTCCCGCTTAATAGCAAGACAAACTATCTCACGAATTCCAGAGAGATAGCCATCGTGGGTGTGAAAAAAGGGAAGCCGACATTCAATTCGGAGTACGACAATGGCGTTTATAATTATCCCATATGTCACGACAAGAACAGGTTTCACCCCACTCAAAAACCCGTGGCTTTGCTTGAAGACTTGATTCTCAAACATTCGCACGAGAACGACACTGTCCTCGATTGTTTCGCCGGGAGCGGTTCGACCGCTGTCGCTGCCCACAACACAAATAGGAACTTCATTGGATGTGAACTATCGAAAGAATATTTTGATAAAACATTAGATCGATTCCATAGTTTGGGTATCGAGTTTATAAACAATAAGGAGTAATCGCCATGTGTATAGTAAGAAAACATTTACCCTACAATCAAAAAACTAAAGACAAACTCGCTAAACTGCCAAAGATTTACCTCGTGGCCTGTTGGGCAAGTTATGGCACCCTCGAGTTTCCATTCCCGATAAAGTATAAAAAGGTCAAAGACAAAGATACTAAAATTGTCCGATATATTCCGCTGGTTTACGACTTCGATGATCACAACGGCGTTTACCCCGAGTACGTCCTCAGACCAATAACGTCAACGACTACAGGATTGATCAAAGGATGGTTTTATACCAAACAACAAGCGAAGGATGTCGCTGATGTCTACGAGCGCTGTCGACGTCAGAAAGTGAGGGAGTATGCCTCACGCACGGATGCTGAGTTTAGACATATGAGCCAAATTGAAAAAGAAAAATCCGATACCGACCAGGCAGGTGTGGGTGAATAATCCCGTCAGCAGAGAACGATGGGAAATATAAATTAGAGCGAAGATAAGGAACGCTCAAAGGAGTACAATATGAAATATTACAGTGAGATGACCGACAAGGTCTATGAAACAAAAGAAGAGTGCGAAAAAGCCGAAGAGGCTATTGTCGCAAAAAAGAAAGCCGAAGAAGAGAAACAGCTGGCTCTTAAAAACGAACGCGAGACGAGGTCGAAGGCTGTCGTCGACGCCTTTAAAAAGGCGCGAGAGGCTGAGACCGAAGCACAACGGCTGCTGAAGGAGTTCGTCAAGGACTACGGCTCTTTCCATATAAGTTATAATGGGAAGAGTTCGATGCCGTCGATGTTCGATGTCTTGAATGACTTTTTCTGGTTTTGATTAAAAAGAGGAGTGCCTGGCTCCTCTTTTTTTTTATGTGTGAGGTGAGATGAGCGCTGACTACGGATGTCGGCGCCTTTTTTTTATGGGGGAATTGGGAGGTGGGGTGGGGAAATGGGTTTATGAATATTTTTGTCCTGAAATTGTATTTTCGATTGAAAATATATTTCAAAAAGTGTAAATTTCACTTTCAGCTTGCCTTTTTTAAAGGTGAAGACTGTAGTGAATTGCGCTTTGCTTGGAAATATGACGCTCTGCCGTCAACAATTGAAGAACAATTTCCGTGTCGAGTTTGTACTCGGCACGTTAAACATATAGTTCCTTGTGGCCTTCTCGATTGGCTCTCGAGAATAGGAAGAATTACCAAATTTATTTGGCAATACTTCCGGGATGAAATCTTACCATCCACAAGGAACTCCCGCCTGTTTCCTTTCGGGGGAACAGAGGCCAACCACTGGCGTTATAAGTGGGCTACCCAGATGAAGGGGCCTCAAACGAGGTAAGTAGTCTAGCCAACGAAAAATTCATCAGTTCCCGTAACACGTATGGAGCTAAAGGGAAAGCCGTACGTGTTAGCGTTGGTGTGTTTTCACACCAAATTGGAAGCCCGACACTGCATTCAGGTGTGTTGGGCTGCACATAAAATGAATGAGCTGGTCGCTCAGGATAATAAACTGACCTGTAGAGGAGTCTACAGTAGAGAAATCTACATTAAATAACCTCCGAGCCAAGCGGAAACAGCATTGGTGTGTTAACACCAATTTGGCATTAGTATCTGGGAGTACTAACCCCAGGCGCAGAGACAACTGCGTGTGTCCCACTTACAAAGAGGGCACAAGAGGGTGCAAACCCATCTCGGCAAGCCTGATTGTCGATATCCCTAAACGTGCCAGGGTGCGAAACCTGGTGAAGCGACATTCGTCGTCAGCGGAAACGCGGAGCCCCCTGAAAAGAGCAAAGGGCATCGTTGAAAGGATGGTTGCTGATTGTCTAACAACAGCAATGGAGGTAGCCAAAGGGATAGAAGTAATGGAGCTCAGTGCTGACGTGCTCGTCGTGGCTCTGCATCATCGAAAGGTGAACCAACAGCACAAAAACATCTCCTAGCTCCCAGGGAAAAGGGAAAAGGAAAAAAATGCAAAACGAATTTGCAATCGGATTGTATGTCCCTGGTGTCTACAGTCCAGCCGAAGAAGATTTGCAAGATCTTCTCGACTGCTTTGAATACGCAGCCGCAATTTAACAACTCAACGCTACTGGCGGGACAAGCGCAAAAATGCCCTCAACCAATATAACTCCTAGCTCCCAGGGAAAAGGGAAAAGGCAAACTTATGCTAAATCAAAACAATAACCCCGTGCTTATCAACGATACAATCGCTGATATTTTGTATCACAAAATCCAAACCCAATATAAAACGTTTGGAAAACCCGTGATTCATATCACGGACTTCGAAGTGTTCCAAGCGGCATTAGAAAGCCGCAATCCAGCGAACATTTGGTTCTATAACTCTGAGTTAGTCGCGCAATCCCTCAATAAAATCAAAGGAGTAACTGCCAGTTACTTCTGCGAGGATGAAGACGAACATGACGGCGAAATCACCGTCGTCCTGACCGAATCTATCAATTAGGAGGGCAACCTAATGAAAATTTATATTATTCAATATGTCGCTTACGGCGACAGGTCAAAGACCCTTCAGGTCTTTAATAATTTCTTTTGCACTAGAAAGAGTGCAGAAGAAACTGCAAAACAACTACGTGCTTGTGGGCACACAGCTGTTAAAATTATACCTTTGGTACAAGAATAACAGCTACGCTACTGGCGGGACAAGCGCAAAAATGCCCTCCCCAACGTTTCCTCGCTCCCAGGGATAAGGGAAAAGGATAAGTTTATGAAAGACTTAGTTAAAATTTTGTACAGTAAACCCACATTGCTCTACGCCGCGGAAGCGGTGGTTGAGATCTACGGTTCGTCCTTAGTTGGGGGTATCCCCGCTAGGGACAATGGGTGGCATGTCCATCCGCGGCTTGCGCGGGACAGAAAACCCTATTCCACTCATGCCATGTACGCCCCAAGCGTAGAGGCCCTGAAAAATAATATCGCTGCTCGATATAACGAGCAAGATTACATCATCGAATACATAGAGGTTTAATCCTCTATGTATTCTCTTAAGCAAGATGGTCGTCACGGTAAGAGTCCGTGGCCTGATGAAGGCATGAGCCGAAACCATCAGCAATGGCAGCAATGCCCGATGCCTATTCTTCGTGAGTGAATGGAAGCACCGCTAACGGAACAAAAAAGGAGGTCAACAAATATGTTTAATCTCAATAAAGAGATTGCCAGGCACATTTGTCTGGCACAAACCGCGTCAGACGCAGGGAAAGGATTAAATATCCTTTCCCTTGAAGGCGATAAACGCGCAAAACTTTGGGGGTATTCCCTCAAAGATAAAGAAATAATTAAGGCCATAAGCCTTATTAATTCTTCAAAAATAACGGAATGCCAATTCCGTTATTATGTGGCAGAAATGCCTGATCAAAACGGGAACAAATCCCGCGTAGTGTATTTTTATAATACACAAGAAAAGATACAAATATCTTTTCACACTTTTTGTGGTGAAATAAAAAACCACAAAAATAAAGGTGTCCCAATGCAATGGGACAAACGCAATTCTCGCGAGAATTGCCAAAAACTTATAGAAATTTTTAATCTATAAGTTGTCGTGGGATATGGTCCCACAATTGCTCTCTTACCGCTTTAAGAGAGATAGGTTACCCCTCCGAAGGGGAAGAGGAACGTTTATTCAACTGCTCACAAGCGAGTGAGTGGGAACAATTCTCTTATTAAGGAGCCGTGAAATACAATACACCCAAGCGGGGGTGGGGAGGTTAAATATGTAAAAACAATACAATGTCCCGAGTAAGATTAACCCTTGCTCGGGATAGATGGTCGTCACGGTAAGAGTCCGTGGCCTGATGAAGGCATGAGCCGAAACCATCAGCACAAACAAAAAAATCTATACAAAAAAGGAGGTGATAAAATGTTTGCAGATGAACTCGCCATCATTAAGGACGACGAAATCCGTGCGACCACGGCTCGTCTACTTAATGGTGCACCCGAGTACTTCTGGCATGTCGCTGCCAGCAGCTCGGGGAAATATCATCCTGCTTACGCTCTTGGCGAAGGCGGTTTAGTCCGTCACGTCAAGGCGGCGGTGAAATTTGCGAATCACTTATTTGTGATTAATAATTTCACCGATAAAGAGCAGGATTATATTATCTCCGCTCTGCTGCTTCACGACATCCTGAAGCACGGAAAAGACGGCGACGAAGGACACACGGTGTTTGAACACCCGATCCTGGCTGCCGACTATATCCGTGAAAACGCTACGGGTGAATACGCCGATGTGGTTGCGTCTCTTGTGTCTACACACATGGGACAATGGACTACGTCGAAGTATTCCTCCGTAGTGCTTCAGGCGCCAGTAACGGAACTGCAGAAGTTCGTTCACGAATGCGATTATCTCGCGTCGCGAAAGGACATCGATGTTCTGTTCTGACGGTCAGAAGTCGCCGGTGCAATCTGACTAAGACTCGGAGCATACACTGCTTGGCAACAGAAACGTGTCGACCTGTTTATCAAGGTGATACTTGGTGAAACAGAATGTAACTTTATTGGCGTCCAGAGCAAGACGTTAAATTGCTCTGCGTAAAACCACCACCGAAAGGTGTCCGTAGGTCAAGTCGGGATAAAGGTTGAGACCGCATAATCACAAAAGCCTCCCAAACTGGGGGGTGAGGTCAGCAAGCGACCGAGCAGCTAGTAAAGCTTGCCTGCAACTCGTTGAGGATACAACGAGCTCACAAGGGGTTTTCATAGGCCCAAAACGCCTAGGCACAGAAGTGCGGGCGTACCGAAGGAGGTAATATTATGACACAAGAACAATTCGAAGACCAACTCACCTTCGCAAAGTTGAGAGGGGAAGAAGAGGGAAGACGCGACGAACAATTACATATGCTATGTAAAATTGCCGACGCCCTCTCGAACGAACAGTTTAACTTCCCTGGATTTACAGGAGAGAACCTTGAATGGGTTTTCCACGAACTCGGATTACAAATTAATAACAAACAAAAAGGCCAAAGATTTATTGTTACCGAAGAAGATTCGGGAAAATACCGTTTTAACCAATACGATCGTCCAGTAGTTGGCGACACAGTCGAAATTATTTGCCCTTCTATTCGAGCAATACTAGACGGGAAACCAGTAACAATAGTTAAACCTTATATCAAAAAGGTTTAATCACCAAAGGACTGGTAGACACAGTCCGCCGTAAGGTCAAGAGCCATTCTTCCCCACAGGTTCCCGCCAGACGGTTCTGGCGCTGTGGGGGTTATGGGCTCAAGAGGTTCGACTCCTTAAGAGCCCAAAATAAAAAAAAGGAGAAATTCCAATGATTAATTCAGAAATTGAAGATCAAACATTGATACAAGAAGAAGCAATAAAAAGCGAAGCCCGAGCCGAAGGGCAAATTGACATGCTTTTAAAAATTGCAGAAATTATGTCCGATGAAAAAATCGGATTTCCTGGATTTACAGGAAACAATCTCGAGCTCGCCTTAAATGAGCTTGGTTTAAGATTCGGACGAATTCGTTGCAAACAATTTGTTCTTACCAACGAGGACGATGGCAAATATCGCTTTAATCAATATGACCGTCCCAAAGTTGGCGACAAAGTTGAAATTGTTTATCCCGCAATTCAAACCATAATTAGCGGGAAAATAATAACAATAATTAAACCTTATATAAAAAAGATTTAATCAGGAAAGGAGAAAGACTATGAACTTTGAACAACTTGTTGAAAAAGTGAAGTTTTACGAGGCAGTAAAACTGAGAGCCGCCACGGCAGAAACGGAGATCGATGCAGCAAACGCAAAGATCGATGCGGCAAAGCTGGAGCTTGGCGCGGTAATAACGGAACTTGACGCGGCAAGAGAGGTATACCGCTGCGCAAGAGACGCAGAAAGCTTCATTCCTGCAAAATCGAGACTCATCGCAGCACAAGCTAAGGTTCGCGCAGCAGACTCAAAAGTCTATGCGGCGAGAGTAGAACTTCTCAAGGCTATGGACAAAGCTATTAATTCAAGAAGGAGAGCCGATAGAGCAAAAAGGGAAATCGAGTCCGCCCTTGGAATAATTGATTAACACATCCCCCACAGGTTCCTGTCAGACGGTTCTGGCACTGTGGGGATTATGGGCTTAAGAGGTTCAACTCCTCGAGGGCTCAACAGCCGCTTCATAGTGCGGCAACCCGTAAAAACAAATTTTCTTAATGGCGAATCGGGTTCCACAGTCAGGAAAAGGAGAAATACTATGAAAAAACAATTTATAATTAAAACCACCATCGGCGACATCGTCGTCAGCGCCACTCGCGGAAATGTCCGCAAAGTAGCGGAAGCCATGTTAAAAGAATGGACGTCACGTCCAGTTGCTTACAAAATATTCCCTCTAGGGAATAAAATTAACAAACTCAAAAAGGAGAATGCCAAAACTTTGGCGTCGCTCCGACAAGGAGACCAAATTGGTCTCTTCCCCCAATACTATATTGGATCCCCACAGGGGAATACAATTGATAAACTAATTGTGTGGTGGCATGATGCCCCAATGGAGGAAGATGGCGAAGGCAATCTCATTTATACAGGTCACGATGACCTTTTTTACTATACTGGTAAAAATTACGGTCGCAGACGTTGTGATGCCCATGTTAATCAATTAAAAGTTTGGGGAAACATTTAACCCAAACAAAGGAGGCCAGTATGAAAAATTATACACCAGAGCAAATAGCCGCAATTGTCAGCTTTGTTAATGATTTTGTCACCTGGGTAAACACCCAACTCGATAAAGAAATGTCAAATATAACCGAAATTTCCTTCGCGGTTAAGCCCGAATACAGGGCAAAAGTCGAAGGTAAAACGGCGGCCTATAGCCAATGTGTTAACCACTTGGCGGGCGTAGCAAAGCAAATAGTCGCTGAAGGGTTCAGTGAAATACTAAAATAACACCGCAAGGCCCATCCCATCCAGGGATGATCGGTGCAAGTCCGATGCGTAGAAATACGCGGCGCTCATGGTGGGCATAACGACATCATCCCCGAAAACCATTAATATTGCTAGGGGTCCCATGGCAGGGAAAGGAGAAACCGTTATGACAAATGTAGCAAAAAACACTATCAACGAACTGGCCAAAGAGGCTCGCACCCTCGACCTTAATTACAATGACCAAATGGTCGTTGTTAAAGTAGTCAAAGCAATCTACGCGGGCGACAATGCTCTCGCGTTTGCGTTACTGATAACAAACGAAAAACTTCTCCCATTACTTGGGATTTGGAGTCAGGCTACGGCCGAAGATAAACCACGTAAACTAAAATTAACGCGTGAACAATTTATGGCTCGTATTGCTAAAGCAACTCGTCAATTACATCTCAATCGCGACGAGCGAATAATTGCCGCAAATGCGCTTAACGCGGTCTGCGCAGGGGACACATTATCTGCTCTACACCTATTGAACACCAATGACACACTACGTTCACTGGTGTGGGATTGGCACATCATGTAATACGGAGGTGATAATATGAAGAATATTATCATTATAGACCAAGAATACCGCGCAGCGCGCGCAGAGTATCTCAACCATATTTCAGCGGGGGTGGGTTCCATCCCCGTCGAAATATATGACAAGACAAGAGTCGTCTTACACAATAAGGCATTTAATTTGCTACGCGAGTTAAATACCGCTTATACGATCAAATACGGCAAAACACTCCTCTCTAAAGATGAGTTGCAAAAGCAAAATAAAGAACTAGTACTCTGGTTCAAAGGCGCACCAAGAAGAAAATAAAACATGGAGGACTAATCAAATGAAAACAATTTATATTGCAAAAATTGATTACTACACAGACGACGATAAAAGTTGGAATCTGACTTATTGCATATTCGACGACAAAGACCAAGCGGTTGAGTGGATTAAATACCACCGCAATCTTCTTGAAGAAGATTTATATCTTTGCGAGGAAATGCACCATATCTTATGGTCAACTGCCTCCGCAAGAGAAAGGAACAAAGGCTACATAAGTCACAAAAATGTGACTGATTACGTAAAATCATATGAAAAATATCGACTGTCGCCATTTGGCCGTATTGATGTCCGTGGATACGATTATTGGATCCTTGCATATGAAATCGGCAAAGCAAAGGGAACTGCTGGTTCCTATCGTGAGTTTGGCGAGCCCGTTATCGATATCGATCGGGTGGAACAAAAATTAAACGAATATAAACAACACAGAGAGGAGATAAGAAAATGAAGATAACTTACAAAGAATACATCAAATATGCCGAACCAAACATATTTGATGAAGTGTTTGAAGATAAAAGCTTCAAACAAGCGGCCAAAGCTGCTCAAAAAGCGAAAGAACTCAATGAAAAACGTGCTTTGAAAAAAGCGCGTAAAATTGTTGAGACCCTGCATAATCAATATTGTTATGCAGGAAGCTCTTACGCAACCGATGATAGTATCGATTACTATCCCGTGTGTGACGCAAACACTGGTGAAATCGCCCTCGAGGTCGAAAATCTCGAGCCAGATATCAAACAAAAAGTTATTAATCTTTTAATAACTAATAAACAATTTGATACAGACAACGGGTGGTTCATCCGTGACGACAACGGCACACTCACGTGCGTTATCGAAAACACAAACAGAGAAGTTTGTATTGCAACCATTGATTTAAATGAGTATAAATTTCATAAGAAATTATCACTCAATGATGAAAAACGCTGGAAAGAGTTATGTGAACTCTATCCAACCGCACCAACGTTTATTAAAACAAGGAGGAATCAAAATGAAACATTATAGTTTTGTTTTCAGCAACAACAACGGCGTCACCGTCGCAACGATGACGCTGGCAACGCCCGTCAAACTTGACGTCTTCGAACTTGGAGATGATCTTTCGATGGCGCTCATTCATCAATTGGGTATAAATATTAACACAAAAGTCACAGTCGACACGATCGATTAACAAGGAGGTATAATATGGAAAAATATCAAAATTTCATCAATCAGATCAAACAACTGCAGGAAACCTGTCAACACAAGGACAACTGGAACAACTATGAAGCTTTGCGCATTAATTGGATCATTGATGCCCTCAAAGACGATAATTTGGCATATGCCAGATATCTTGCTGCACGCTCTAATTATCACGAAGAATATCTTAAAATTCTTGGCGTCAGTCGCCAATTTACAAACGAACAAAAACAAGCAATTGCTTTATTTGTGAAAGATTTGTGGAGTCTATTTGACAATAAACAAGTTAACGATTATCATGTGACACCATTCCTTAAAACCTATGGCATAAAGGAGATTAAAGTATGATAATTTATACTCTTTTTATCAATAATAAGCCGAAAAACTACAAAAGCCGCCGCCGCGCCTATGCGGTGGCGAAACTATTCCATGCGGTGGTTTTTACCCATGAACGATATATCTACACCTTGGAGGAGGTGTTAAATATAAAAAACAAAATTTTATCATAGGAGGTCATGATTATGACAAAAACCGAATTTTTAACCAACATCAACAAACTTTTGCCTAATGGCGCTGAAATTCTCACGCGAGACGAGATTGAACAACAGCGCCAAGAGGTTGCCGATCTGAAGGAGCACATCAAAGCACTCGACGAACAATTGAGCGATTTATACCACATAGGGTATGAGTCGTGGGATAGCGGCGCTGAGTGGGCACTGCAAATTATCAAATGTTTATTGTTACAAGAACATTGCAACAACAACACTATCACATTAACCCGCGATGAGTTAATGCGTGATGTTGTTGGGTATGTTAAAAACATACTCAATAATCGTTATAGGGGGTGAACTAATGGCGTACAAGCAAATCACCATCGAGGAATATCTCGAAGAATATGAAACAACTATTAACGACGATCCGTGCAAAGACTGCACAAATCACTCGTGCGAGTGGGGAATCTGCTCGCAAGCAAAAACATAAAGGAGGTGTCGCAATGCTTATCCACGACCTAACAGAATATATCAACGAACACAAAGACGACAACATCAAAGTCGTCGTAAAACAGCACCCACTCAGTGGTGTTGAAAACTCTCAGGTCTTGCTTACCTTTAAACAGCAAAAGGTAAAAATATCCTTAGCACAGTTTTCACCGGAAGGATATATGTATCTTTGTATTATAGCAAAGAAAACCCCGAGCGGGCTGCCAGCGGGAAGCAAACTCTCAGGAGGAACCTATAACTGGACTGAAGTTTATTGCAGTCCATTTTGCAACAAACTCGATCAGATTTATACTCTGATCACCCGAATGGCTGATCACACCGATCGATTCTATGATAGGTCAATGCCTATCGGAATCAAAACGGCTTGTGAAAGAGTCGTCAACATTTAATTAAAAAAATATTATTAAAGGAGGACATATATATGTCAATTAAAATCAACAAAACTGAAGCAACCAAAAACATCATCAACGCCCTCGACGCAATGAAAGCGGACGAGAATATCAACCTCGGCATCGAAGAAATTGAATTTCCCGATGGAAGCAAAGAAAAGTTCTATTACAATGGTGAGGCCGACAAGCAAGCTGCTGTGCATTTCGCACAGATTTGTATCGATGTTTGCGCCGGCGACAGTGACAAAGCCAAACGCATGATGGCGTCTTGTTTTGTATTGCTGACCAATGGGTACAATGTTGACGAAATTGTACCCTCTGCGGAAAGTGAAATCGACACCGAAACTTATATTGATTATAAGAAAGGTGTTTTGCTCACGCCGTACGCGTCGGTTGTCGCGTCTCTCACCGAAGACGAACTCAAAGCAACAAAGGGTAAAAAGAATGCCCTGACTAAATCACTCTTGCTCGAAAGAGCAAGAACTGATTATTTAGAGGACGCTCTCGAATCTTACGAGAGTTAATCACCGCAAGGCCCGCACGAAAGTGTGAACGGTGCAAGCCCGTTGCCCTCTTAGGAGGGTGGCGCTTATGGTGTTCATAATGGCATCATCTTCGTAAAATAAAAATCTTGCTAACCGAAGACTAATGGCATAGAAAGGAGAATCATTATGAAAAATTATATTATAGCAACAGTCAAAGCTACGTTCTACAATGTAGAAAAACAAGTTCCAGTTGCCCCGACCCATCCGATGGATCAAGAAGAATGGGACGAGAACGTTGTCACAGAAACGGTGTTTCAAAATGTGGTAGAAGAATTCCACTCATTACCGCGTAGAAACACTACTGCAGCAATGGAAGAAGCCAAGTGGTTGGCACTTCGTAAAGGTTGGTCAATGCAACGCAATGACTATGAGATCGAAATCGAAGAACTGCCTACCAAAGCGGTGTCAGTTTATGAAGAAGAAGACCTTATCAAATTATATCAAGGTAACAAAGTTGAAAAATTCGCTTTGTTGCAAAATCTTGTCCCTGGACAAGAAATCAAATCATATACCAAACGTTATTGGATGTTAAATCCTCAAACGTTTGAACCCGTCCGTACGACGGTGACGATGTACAAAGAAGGGAATATCAACCCCGACTTCGAAAACGAAGAGGGTACCGGGAAATGGTACTACTTAAATGAAGAGGAGTGCCTCTTCACCGGCGACGAGAGCTGCCGCAAACATATAAATAAACACCGAAATATTTGGTTGTTTTAAAATATAAAAATAAAAGGAGAAAGAAAAATGAGAGATATTACGAAAATCATTAAAAACATTGTAGCAAAAGAGCCCACCCCCGATGAAAGATATACGCCAAAAATCATCTTACATTGGTCGACAAAAACAGAAGGTCAGATTTATCATGATTTGTCAACCGGCAAAAGATTGTCATACGATGAAAGCGAAACACTGCTGAAATGGGAGAATTTATCTTCCCTATATTTACAATATTCCGCAGGCGCGACCCCGCGATTGACGTATATCAAATACCATCGCAAACAAAACGTGATGGAATTGGCATATGTGAATATTCCAATGAATCGCGCTAAACCTGGCGAAATTCGTACATTTGAATATAACAAGAATTGGTCGGGCAATACCGAGAGGTATTTTGTTGATTTGTCACAATATCCTCGCCGACTGTTTAGGAGCGATGGTATGCTCGCAGCAATAGAGACTGTCCACAATATTTTGCGAGATACAAGTATGCACAGAAGAGTTCAAATTTACAACGAACTGTTCCCCGACGATAAAATTGAGTATGCGAATTTTTCGTGGACAAAAATTGATTATGTGACAAAATATCTCACATATCAGCGACAACTTACGATTCAAACATCCAAAACTGCTAAAGCAGCGTTGATTGCCAAAGGAAATGACTTGCTCTCCCAAGCACCTACAGTATTTCCAGATAATACTCTCAATGTGGGTATTGTTAGGAATTTCCATGGCATATCTATTGTAGAAGCAAAGGCATTGTATGACATTTGCGTCAAAGAGACGAAAATGAACGACTATCCCGAATACTTTGATAAAGACGGGAATTTCAAAGACGACGAATACGGTGATGTATTCGTTTGTGATGAGTTTGTCGGGCCAGAAGGCGAATCGTTTTCGTTTTATGAAGATGGATGGTATAAACAAGAGCACTATACCGTGTATTGGCGCGAACTTGAAGTGCTCGAATAGGCGTAAGCCGCACTAAACCGCCCGCCCGTGGGCATTGTACGCGGGAAAAGGAGTAAAAAATGAGATTTATTTTTAAGACAAGCGCGACAATGAAAGACTACAACAGGGACAAATGGTGGATTGACCACACAATAATCGGGGAAAAGATTATTGTCGCCGACAGCACCGCCGAAGCCCTCGATATATACGTAAAATTGGTTGAGAGAGATGATTATACAACAATAACCAAAAACGCGATAAAGAAAAAAGAGGCAATGTATATCGACAACAAAAGCGGCGAAGCGGAACAATGCGGATATGTTATAACAGCGTCGCAAGATTTTCAAGATGAGGACGGCAAATTGAGCAAGCAATATATCGATTTATGGATAACTATTCTTACAGTAGTGCCGACGAAATTTTAAGGAGGGCAAAAAAATGACATATCAACAAGGAAAAGAACGGGCGCGAGATTGCGCTATCGAGTGGCAACTTGACTTTGAAAATCACAATTATAGTTATGGCGAACTTGCCGAGTTTGGCGAATATTTCCATCGCCTTGGCAAGCGTTACGGACTCTTAAAAGAGTTTAAAGAAAACGGTATTTGTTAAGGAGGTAATAAACTATGCCAAACTGGTGTGAAAACACGTTAACAATTAAAGGGACAAAAGAACAAATAGTCGACTTCAACAAAAGATATCTTCCTAACGGAATCTTTTCTTTTGAAAACATCATTCCCTCTCCACAAACTATAGAGGAATGTCCCGAAGACTATATTCTTCACAATGAAGAAGAAGCAAACAAACACGCTCTTTATTGGGACCCAACACAACCCAGAAATTGGTTCAATTGGTATGATTGGAATTGTCATTATTGGGGATGTAAATGGGACGCTACGGTAGTGAGTATCGAACAGAATGAAGATTCTATCAAAATCTTCTTCGAAACCGCATGGAGTCCCTCAATTCCCGTCATTGCAAAACTCATCGAGGATAACCCGCAACTTGAAATCGAATGTGAGTATTTTGAACCAGGGATGTGGTTTGCAGGAACAATTACGAAAGAAGGTTTGAACGAACTTTCTGACGAAGAGATGGAAAAAATGTATCCAGACTGGTGCGAACCAGTGGAAGAATAAAGGAGGTATATATGAACAAACAAACGCAAATGAAACAATTGAGCCAATGGCTTAAAGAAAGTGTCGATTGGTTAATCGACCGTCAAGAAGGTTGTTGTACTTTTATCTTGGACGACCACCTCGCCGTGTGTGTTGGTTGGTCGGAAGGCTACGGAGACGAACCTCGTGAAGACGTAATTCAAGGCATTGACGATTTGGATTACGCCGTCAACGCCGCACTGAAAGTATGGACTTCAGATAGTATGAGAACCGATCTTGACTACATTAACTTCCCGTATTACCCAAACGGGGATGTAGCCGATTTCTCAGTATCAATTTCTAAAGATGAAGATTACGACCAGTTAGCGGAATATTTCCTTAAAGTATATGAGGGTTTTAAATCCGTCGTAATTTCAGATAATGGTGAAATCACCGAAAACCCCAATCTTGATTATGAAATTGAAGGGCGTTATTTCACCTGGTATGAAATCGACCGTACCAACGTAGGCAAAGATACGTATGTATTATTCGAATCTTGTGAATACGGCGATGAAGCCGGCGCCATCCTGGTTAAACTCCCAAGCACTCCGTTGGAAATCAAGAGATTATCCACCGGCGAACTCGTGTATGTAATTCCAGAAGACTGCGAAATCGCAGAGACTTGGAGTGACATCATCACCACTTTAGAGGATAACAACATCTTATAATCACAAGCTGCCTTGGGACACTTTCCCGCATAGAAAGCCGAAAAAGGAATTTTTATGGAACAATATTACACTCTCGTTGAAACCTGCGTTAATGCAGAAGACGAAGATGACGTTGAATACGACGTCGCGCTCGGTTGTAACGAAGACGATTACGTGCTCACATTGGACGGGAATATCAAAATTAAAAGGTCGCTTGTTTACGAATCGTTCTGCCAAGTCGGGGAAGCACTGAGAATTTGGTTCGTTGACGAAGAGGACCCGTTACACACTTACCGCGTAGTTAAAGTAACCGATGATGAAGTAATTGCAGAATTCATCAGATAAGGAGTAATTATGGATATGGAAAATTTGAATCAACAATTAAGAAATCGATTCGGGGACAAAATCAAAGTCCAAATAAAACCCGTCAAAGGTGGTTATGTGTATACAACCAAACACGGATACAGCCAAAAATTCAATAATCTAAACGACGCATATGAAGGCGCAAAAGATTATCTAGATAATATCGAATTATATATCTAAACAAAACGGTCGGGGTCGCAAAGTCGGCTTAAAAACCAAACCCGACTGTCCCGAAAGGGAAAGGCATAAATATGAAAACTTTTTACATTTCGGTCACTGAGACCTTGAAAAGAACCGTCGAAGTCCACGCTACAGACGTATGTGACGCAATTCAAAAAGTAAGCGACGCTTACCATGATGAGCAAATTGTTCTTGATTCGGACGATTACGTTGACGTCGATTTCGACAATGTTACAGATGATATAACCTACAACTACGAACTCGGCGGAATGCCAAAGTTCTACGAAGTTTAATAAATCAAAAGGAGACCAAAGATATGTTAAGCAAAATAGCAGAAAGAAACATTAAAAACATCATCATTGATACTTACGAAGAAGAAGCCAAATTCCAAGATGAGGATGAGGATTTCGACGATTTCTACATCTTCGTATCCACAATAACCGCTTATGGATATTCAATAGACGAAATCGAAGAATTCGCGACGAAATATGGTATTGACATCAATCCCGACGACGGAGATCCTGACGATGAATACGATATGGGCGGCTCGCTCGAAGTAAATAGAGCTAAAATAGACGAATTGAAAAAATTATAAGGAGGCGTCTAAATGATAAAAAGATTAGGAAGAACCATTTATGTCAGATGCAGCGAAATAGTATGGGACACAGACGGCGACAAAAAATTAGCAAAAACCTTACCTCACAGTTGTGATATCAACATTGAGGATTACGTAGATGGCGATGATTTGGATGATGAAATCGCCAATGCTCTTTCCGATTTAACCGGATTCTGCGTAGAAGGATTCAATTATACAATTAAAAATAATAAATAAAAAGGAGATAACAAACTATGGAATTTAATTCTATTTACAAAAACGGCAAACCCGATTACTTCTTCATCACGATTGATAGCAAAAAAGGTGAACGCGCGTTCATCCAACCCTACTTTATCGTCACTGACATTGATCACCCGCGTCGTGGTCGTATCAAAGAAATGAACGTTCTCGCGAATATGAACGATGTCATCGTTTATTACGGCAAAGCGACGCACGGTTATGGGTATTCACACTCGGCTGACGTTTACGGTGAACTCATCGACATTATCAGAGATTCCTACGGGAAAGAGTTGACAGAGGCTGAGAAAACTGAATTGAGCAAAATCAACACTCACGACGATGAGTTGACGTTGTCACCCGAATTGCTTGAGCATCTCGCGGAACTTAACAACGTTGCTCTTTATGGAAAATTCCAAAATCTTTAACATCATTACTCACGGGCGCTTGACAACCTCAGGCGCCTGTGATATAATATTGTACAACTTATTTTAGGCCACAAAAGGAGGTATTACTATGGCACTTAGAACAACTGATGGATTGGCCATCTGCAACAAAGATGATTATGACTTTTTCTTCGACAATTATACGAACAACGACATGAAAAATCCTTATTCAGATAAGGAAGTCGAAAAGATTGTGGATGAATGGGAAGACCTTATACTCGGCAACGACACGTTCTGGGATATGTACTGGGATATGTTGAGAGAGGCTGTCAATGAACATTCTCGTAAAATTGCTGAGCAATGTAAGAAAGTTTAGGAGGTAATTTTATGGAACTCACAAACTACAAAACGTATAAAAAAGAAATGGAACGCATCGGCTACGACGCAGATATGACGCTCGATGTGATCGAGCGTTGGGCGTCTGAATGCGACGGAAGCTATGGCTCACGCGATATTCACTATTGCGACCATTATCACCACGATTTCGCATTCGACTTGGTACGGCCGGCGTATTGGGAAATTTGCGACGAAGCTACAGATCGTAGAATTTGCGTTGACAAATGTACGAATTGTGGCGATTTGAAGCCTGGTACTTATATAGGGGATGTGGTAATCGAA
>ULWT01022287.1_pt1 | contig 29031 bp, 28 predicted proteins | sample 1960611 | NCBI WGS metagenome assembly ULWT01 (sample SAMEA4835819, study PRJEB28245) | human gut metagenome | biome: gut microbiome; material: fecal sample | place: Denmark | collected 2008
CCATAAATAAATTTAGGGGCTTTACGCTCGCATTTGGTAAACTTCATGTCAATAAAAAAATGCTTAAATATTTATTAATTCATAATAAATACTTAAGCATTGTATCTCTTATTTCCAAATTAACTGCATCAAATTTTTATACTCATTATTCAAATGTTTTATAATCACATCAAACATAGTATAAATCAAGTTACCTTCTTTTTCTATTTCGTTGAGAAGAATACAGCAATCTAAAATTAAATTATCTTCATTGTCAAAATAATATTTAAATGACTTATATGTTTTATTTAATTCATTTATCCCTATTCTTAATTCATTTTCATTATCTTTATTTAAAACTTTTGGTGCTATAAAAACTCTTATCATGCCATAAATACTATCATCTAAAATAACAAGTACAGGCAATTTTTGTCCTTTAATATCAAGATTTGAACGAAAAACTACTGTATTAAATTCATTATTTTCAAATTCATTTACCTGAAAACTATTAATATTTTTTTCCTCTAAAAATTTTTTAAATGCTTCAGCTCTATTATTCATTATATATAACTCCTATCTTCATCAATAATTTTATATCTATTTCACAATTTCATATGGCCAATTTACAATGCCACCAAAATTATAAACATTTACATAACCCATCTTAGCTAATTTAATTGAAGCATCTGTAGCTCTTCTACCACTTCTACAATAAACTAATATCATTTGTTCTTTATCAGATAATAATTCGTCTAATAGTTTATTATCAGGGCTAATTTCTTCATTTGGCAAAGATATAGCATTTTTAATATGACCATCTTCATATTCTGGTTTAGTTCTTACATCTAAAATCACATAATTTGCTTCACTGTCCATAAACTGTTTTGCTTGTTCAGGATCAATTTGTCGAAAGCTGATATTTTCACCTACATCTACAACTTCATTATCAGCTTTTACTATTTGATTAAAAGCTATTAAACCCATACCTAATACCATAACTACTAATATATACTTCACATATTTAAACATAATTACACCTCACCAACGTTTAAACAATTCATTTTCTACTACTTCTGGATGATGATATTGCTTATCCTTTAAATTATAATTGCCAAAATTAATCGCCTGCATTGGACACCACTGAATACACGCTAAACAGTATATACAATTATTTTTTGACTTAAACTTTATTTTTCCTGCTTCTTCAATGATATTGTTTGTAGGACAAAGTTTTACACATCGCTTACAATGAATGCAATTCTTTTTGATTGTCTTCTTTTGTAAACATTTATTTATAAACAACCATGAAATATATTTTTTTATTATATACCACCATGATTTTTTTACTAAAACATTATTGCTAGTCTTGCGTTGATTTAATTCTTCTGCAATTTTTAATACTTTATCTTTATACGTATTCAATGAGTTATAATTGTATTTTTTACCCCAAAAACTTAAGATATTATCTGGTAAATATACCTCATTTCTATATGCTAAATCTATATTTTTAGCTTTTAATAAATCTTGCATTGTTATAAAAGTATTTCCTACTTTACCGCCACAAGTAACTACAGCATAACAATATATTTTCTTATCGCTTTTTATCTCTAATTTTTTTATAAAATCCTGCATTAAATCTAAAACATCATAACAATGTACAGGAAAAACAAATCCCATTACACTATCATCATGTTTACAATCTTTTAAAGTGCTGATATCTTGCATTTTATCTTGTGTTAAATATGCCAATAATTTCGCCACTTGATACGAATTTCCAGTTCCTGAAAAATAATATATCATTACTTATTAAATTCTCCATTTCTTTTATTCCTTAAATAGATTTTATAAATTCCTATAATACGCTCCCCATTTACTCATCAAGTTTATTATAGGCTCTATTGTTTTGCCTATTTCCGTCAAAGAATATTCCACTTTAGGTGGAACTACAGCGTAGACTTTGCGAGATATGATTTTATCTTTTTCCAATTCGCGTAAATTAGATGTTAATACTTTTTGTGTACAAGGAATAGCTCTATTTAATTCTGAAAATCTTTTTGTTCCTTTTAACAATTCTTTAACTACTAATATTTTTATCTTTGTTCCAAAAATTTGTAAAGATACAGCTACATCACAAGGTAATAATTCTTTTTCCATATTGCTCCTCTTCCATTTCTTTACTATCTTTGAAGAAACTATCATACTTTAAAGTGCCTTCTTCATAAACATTTTTATCCATGATATTATTATAACAAATTTACAAATCTATATCAGAAAGGATTTTTATAATGAAAATTCAACAAATACGCAACGCTACTTTAATCATAACTTATGCCAATAAAAATTTTCTAATTGATCCGATGTTTGCACCTAAAGATTTTTATCCACCAATACCAAAATGTTTTAATCCCAATACTAAATGGCCTCTTGTAGATTTACCTTTTGCCACTTCCAAAATCATTGATAATATTGATGCTGTAATTTTAACACATTATCATATCGACCATTTTGATGAATTTGCAGTTCATGCACTACCTAAAGACTTAAAAATCTACGTTCAAGATGATATTGATAAACAATTATTAATAAATCATGGCTTTACTAATATCGAAGTTTTAACAAAAGAAGGCAATTCATTTGATGATATCAAGCTCTATAAAGTTGATTGTCAACATGGTATAAAAGCTCTAACAGTGCCATATTTTGAATTTACGAGTAATTATTTTAACATGAGTGTACGCTATGAAGCTATGGGGGTTATTTTCCAACATAAAGATGAAGAAACTTTATATCTAGCTGGCGACACTATATTTTGTGATTTTGTTAAAAATGCTATTGCTCAATATGCACCTGCTAAAATTATCATCAACTGTGCGGATGCCCAATTTGAACATAGTGGCTCTATCATCATGGGAACTGATGATATTTTAAAACTTCATCAATATGCTCCTAATTTAAAAATAATAGCTAGTCATTTAGATACTGTAGGTCATGCCACTTTAAACCGTCAACAATTAAGCGAATTTATCACTCAACATAAATTAACCGATTATATATTCGTACCAAAAGATGGGGAAATAATCTAAACGAAAATACATTTATCAGAAAAATCCCTTTAAATGTTGAAATTAATTATCATTTTTATTATACTTGATATATAAATTATATATCCTAAAGAAAAGAAGTGATATTCTTGCAAAAAGAACATTTTGATATCACAGGTATGACATGTTCGGCTTGCTCTAGTAGAGTAGAAAAAGCTGTCGGTAAATTACCTGGTATAATCAATCACTCGGTGAATTTACTAAAAAATTCTATGGTTGTGGAATTTGATGAAAAATTATTATCCACAAATGAAATTATTCAAGCTGTAGAAAAAGCTGGTTATGGTGCTTCTTTGCATTATAATCAGTCTCTGGACAAACAAAGTCCTACAAAAATTGAAAATAAAGCAGAAACTATTCATGCACAAATGAAACAGCGTTTATTTATCTCTATCATTTTCATGTTACCTCTATTTTATATTTCTATGGGACATATGTTTTCCTTACCTATGCCCTCTTTACTTCTAGGTACAGAAAATGCTCTTTCGTTTGCTTTTACTCAATTTTTATTATTAATTCCTATAGTATTCGTCAATTTCAGATATTATAGCGTAGGCTTCAAAACATTATTTCAACTTTCACCTAATATGGATTCTTTGATTGCCCTTGGCTCAAGTGCTGCCATTGTCTATGGTATTTATGCCATTTATAAAATAAGCTTTGCCTTAGGTCATGGAGATTTATCTACAGCTCATCATTTCAGCATGGATTTATATTTTGAATCAGCAGGTATGATTTTGACCTTGATTACTTTAGGGAAATTTCTCGAAAGTAGAGCTAAAAACAAAACATCTGATGCTATCACCAAATTGATGAATTTAGCACCGAAAACAGCTCTTCGCTTAGAAAATAATCAAGAACAAGAAATTTCTATTGATGATGTAAAACTAAATGACATTCTAATCGTCAAAGCAGGTGCAAGTATTCCTACAGATGGTATTATTATTGAAGGTCATGGCGTTATTGATGAATCTTCTCTTACTGGTGAACCTATTCCTTGTGATAAAACAATTCACCAAACTGTAATCGGTGGTACAATCAATAAATCAGGCTATTTTAAAATGCGTGTTACTAAAATTGGTGAAAATACTACTTTAGCTCAAATCATAAATTTAGTAGATGATGCCACTAGTTCCAAAGCACCTATTGCCAAAATCGCTGATAAAATCAGTGCTATCTTTGTTCCTATTGTAATAACACTTGCTATTATTGCCACTATCATCTGGCTATTTAAGGGCGAAAGTTTAGAATTTGCTTTATCTATCGGTATTTGTGTATTAGTTATTTCTTGTCCTTGTGCTTTAGGACTTGCTACACCTACGGCTATCATGGTAGGCACAGGCAAAGGTGCAAGTTTAGGTATTTTATCTAAATCAGCTCAAGCTTTAGAAACTCTTCACAATATCAATACAGTTGTTCTCGATAAAACAGGCACAATAACTCAAGGCAAACCTCAAGTAACAGATATTTATACTTCAAAAGAAGTAACACTTCAACAATTATTGACCGTTGCTTCTTCATTAGAAAAACTATCCGAACACCCTTTAGGTGAAGCCATTCTTCAAGTAGCAGATAAACACAATATATCAACTTTAGCTGTAGAAAAATTTAAACAAATAGCAGGGCAAGGATTATCTGGTATTATTGACAATTCCATTTGCCTTGCAGGTAATCAAAAATTATTAATCGCTCATGATATTGAAAATGAACAGTTATTTTCCCTAGGTAATAAATTAGCCCAGCAAGGAAAAACACCTTTATACTTCACTAAAGACGATACAATTCTTGGCTTAATAGCTATCGCCGATACAATTAAAGCAACAAGTCCTCAAGCTATTCAAGAATTAAAAAATCTCGGTATCAATATCTATATGTTGACTGGTGATAATCAACTCACAGCAAAACAGATAGCTAAGCAAATAAATCTTGAAGAAAATAATATAATTTCTGATGTATTACCTCAAGATAAAGAAGCCAAAATCCGTCAGCTTCAAAATCAAGGACAAAAAGTAGCTATGGTAGGTGATGGCATAAATGACGCACCCGCACTTGCTCGTGCTGATGTTGGTATCGCTATTGGAGCTGGTACAGATATTGCTATTGACTCCGCTGATATTATTTTGATGAAAAACAATTTACTAGATGTAGTAACTGCTATAAAATTAAGTAAAGCCGTTATCAAAAATATCCGTGAAAATCTCTTTTGGGCATTTATCTATAATATCATAGGTATTCCTATTGCTATGGGATTATTCTATACTGCTTTTGGTTTAAAACTAAATCCTATGATTGGTGCCCTAGCCATGAGTTTTAGCTCCGTTTTTGTCGTAACTAATGCCCTTCGTTTGCATTTTTTTCAAAATAATTATCAAACTTCATCCATAAATAAAGATAATTCATCTACTGCCATAAATATTCAGGCAATAGATTTAAATACATCAAAAGGAGACGATAATATGGGATTATTAAATAATTTATTCCACAAAAATAATGAAAAACAAACTGCAAAAATTATATCTATTGAAGGTATGATGTGCCAACACTGTGTAAGACATGCCACAGAAGCATTGGAAAAAATAGATGGTGTCAGTGATGTAAAAGTAAGTCTTGAAAATAAAAATGCTGTTATTCATGTAAATCAAAATGTTACAGATGAGCAAATAACTAATGCCATTGTTGAAGCAGGCTATGAAGTTACTGCTATAAAATAAATAATATAAAATAATTAAAAATCCTTTCTATAATCTATTGAAAATTTTTAAGTCTATGTTATAATCTTAATAAAAATCATATTTTATAGAAAGGATTTTTTTATGTTTAAAACACTGGTAAAAATCATCTGCGTTATAACAATTTGTTTATTCACTACAAATTGCACCTCTGCTGAAAATTCAACTTCATCAAGCAATCAAAACACTTCCATGCAAACAACTCAAACAACAAAAAATTCCATTGATTTATCTTCTTATTTTGAAAATATCAATGGTACTGCTGTATTTTATACACCAGATACAAATACATATAATATTTACAATGATGAATTAAGCACCAAACAATCTTCTCCTTGCTCTACCTTTAAAATTTTCTCCACTTATGTAGCTTTAGACAATAAGACTATTGACGCTAATAATTCTCTTCGAAAATGGAATGGTACTATTTATTGGTATGATGCATGGAATAAAGATATCGATTTAGATACAGCATTTAAAACATCTTGTGTTTGGTATTATCGCCAAGTCATTGATGAAATTGGACAAGATACTATGCAAAAATATATCGATAAGTTCGATTATGGCAATAAGGATATTTCTGATTGGGACGGAAAAACAGATTTAGATGATGACCCTAGAGATTTAAAAGGCTTCTGGCTAGAAACTTCCTTAAAGATTTCACCATTAGAACAAGTACAATTATTAAATCGCCTATTTTCTGCCAATGAAAATCCTATGGCTTTAGCTAAACTAAAAGAATTAATGTTAGTTTATGAAGATAATAACACTGGTCTAAAAATTTATGGCAAAACTGGTTTTGGTAAAGTAAACGGTGAAAATACTGATGCTTGGTTCACTGGTTTTTATGAAATAAATAATCAACGAACATATTATTCTGTACGTTTAGATGACCCTAAAAATCCTCAAGCATTAAGTTCCACTGCCAAAGAAATCGCTATTAATATCATTAAAAATCTAAATAAATGACAAAAGGCTTTTCTTAGTATCATTTTCCCTACTAAGAAAAGCCTTCTTTATTATTTATTTAACATACGCATTGCTCTTGCAATTACTTCTTTATACTCTCTTTTTATTCTACTTGCTAATAAATAACTTATGATTGTAGCCAAAATAGCAAATACCCCACCTGTGATACCTACACTGTTTAATCCTGCTAAATCAACAGATAATGAACCTGCAAAGGAACCTACAGCAATACCTACATTATAAGAAGATGATGTAAGTGAACCTGCTAATGCCAAAGTCCCTGGATAGAATTTCTTGGACACCTGTAAATAATACATCTGTGTTGGTGTGTTTAATAAATACATCAATACACCCAAACAACAAATAACCACACTGCCTAAAATAAATGATTCCATAGTAAATGTTAATAAAATAGAAAATATTGCTTGTCCTGCAAATATCATCCATAAAATACGCATACCGCCCCAATAATTGAGCATAGGAGATAACAAATTACTAATCATTGCCGCTACACCAAAGATAACAAATGCTAAAGTCAATAAATTAGCAGATAAGCCCATTTTATCTAATAAAATTGGAGATAAATAAGTATAGAAACAATATGCAGAAGAACCACTTAAAATCATCGCACTTACTGCCATAATAATACGTCTATCTTTTAATAATACCAATTGTTCCATAATATTATTAGTTGGTGGTAAGTTTTTCGTTGGTAAAAATTTAACCATTAATAATAACAATAGAATACTAACAACAACGATAAAGGCAAATGCTACACGCCAACTTGCAAATTGTACGATAAACATACTAAATGGCACACCAAATACTGAAGCAATATTGAAGCCAGCAAAAATCCAAGATATTACTGAAGACGTGTATTTTCTTGGTGCAACATCTGGAGCAAATGTCATTGACATTGAAATTAAAGCACTAGATACAGCTGCCAAAAATATTCGTGAAGCCAACATTACAGGATAATTAGGTGCTAACATACAAGCCACATTACCTAGTGTAAATAAAAACATTAAGCTTAAAACCGTACGATATCTAGGAAATCTTGATAGATATGCCGTAATCAAAGGTGCACCCACTGAATAAACTATGGCAAATGCAGAAATCAATAAACCTGTTTGCGTGATTGATACATTCAAATCTTCTGCAATATTCGGCAAAATACCAATAACCACATATTCACAAGTACCCAATACAAAACTAAGCATAATCAACATGATTACTCTGATATTAAACATAATGTTATGATCTCCTTTACTATTTTTTATTTATATTCCTTTTACTTATTATTAATAATAATAAGTAATCTAACTTGTTAAACGTTTACTATTATATATATTTTTTTTTATAAATACTATGCTCTCATATATTAAAAACATTGCTAAATGTCTTTTCTTTTTTACACAATAGACACAAAATTAAAAGAGCAGATTTTAAAATCTACTCTTTTTCCCAAAATCATTTGATTTTATTTATTAATTTACCGATTGGAGGAATTTCACAAACTACTTCATCTCCAGATTTTAGCCATTTTCCTGGTTTATATCCCATGCCCACACCTGATGGTGTACCTGTAGCAATGATATCTCCTGCTTCTAAAGTCATTCCTTGCGATAATTCTGATACTACTTTTGGTATATCATTCAAAAATAATTTTGTATTTGAATTTTGACGAAGTTCCCCATTTACACTGCATTTTATATCCACTTCTACAGGAAATGGCAAAGCTGATTTATGCAAAATAACAGGGCCCATAGCACTATAAGTATCTAGAGATTTCCCCTTAAACCATTGCATATGTTTTAATTGTAATCTACGTGAAGAAAAATCATTGAAAATGCTATAACCAAAAATATAATCTTCTACTTTATCCACAGGTATATTTTTGCCAGTTTTACCTATGATTACCGCCAATTCCACTTCATAATCTAAAGCATTATCTATATCCAAACAAGCTTGTACATCTTCATTTGTACCGATTATTTTAATCGCACGCTTGCCAAAATAAACTGCATCATTACTTGTTTTCTTAAAATTTTTTGCACGTTCACTAGCTTCTTCTAAATGAGCTTGATAATTTACACCCACACATAAAATATCATGTATTGGTCTTTCTATTGGTGATAATAATTTAACTTCACTCAATTTATAGCTCTTAAAATCATTATTTTCATCATCTAATTTTGTTTGTATATCTTTTATATCATCTTCATTTAATTGTTCAATCACATCTTGCATACAGCAAAAAGTTTTATCTGCATATAAATCATTAAGTGCTATTATCTTATCTTCATCATTTGCTAAAACACCTATCAATTTCTTATCTTCTATTTTAAAATTTACAAACTTCATTATCCTTCATTCCTTTCCTTACTTACTAACTAAAATATATATTATACATTTTCAATCCAAAATCCTTCTATTTTATAATCCTATTCAATAAATAGGTTTTAAAGAAAACAATTTTATATAGTTCTTTTACCAAACTAAATTTATTATTGTATTTACTCTAATAAATTATTTTATATTCATCTTGACATTATATACTATTCATACTAAAATAATAGTAAATAAGATATAAATTTCTTTTATTCTTTTAATTTATAAATATATTTTAAATCTATATATAAACAAATAATTATCATATTTTCATAAACTTTAAACCTACTATAAAAGTAGGATAGGAGGATATATTTCATGACTAAATCTCTTTTAAATATTACGGACTTATACGCTAGTGCTGAAGATAAAACAATTTTACAAAATTTAAATTTAAATATAAATCAAGGTGAAACTCATATTTTAATGGGCCCTAATGGTGCAGGAAAATCTACATTAGGCAATGTTATCATGGGTAATTCTCAATATAAAGTAGACCGTGGAAGTATATTTTTCGAAGATGAAGATATTACTTCTGCTAGAACTGATGAACGTGCTCAGAAAGGATTATTCTTATCTTTCCAAAGCCCTATAGAAATCCCTGGTGTTTCTATCTCTCAATTTATCCGTACTGCTATGGAAACAAAAGAAAAAATCCGCCTAAAAGCTTTTCGCGATAAATTAAAAACTGTTACTAAGACACTCGGTATCAATGAACAATGGATTAATCGTGAGTTAAATGTAGGATTTTCTGGTGGCGAACGCAAAAAAATTGAAATGCTTCAATTATTAATGCTAAATCCTAAATTAGCTATCTTAGATGAAACAGACTCTGGTCTTGATGTTGACGCTGTAAAAACTGTTTCTCGCGGTATACAGACATTCCAACAAGATGACCAAAAATCTTTATTAATCATCACTCACAATAGCAAAATCCTTGAATATCTCCATATTGATTATGTTCATATCTTAATCAATGGAAAAATCATCAAAACAGGAGATGCTTCTTTAATAAAAATCATCAACGAACAAGGCTATGAACCTTTTATCACTGGACAAGGAGAATAAAATCATGAATGAAGCAGAAAAAAGACAAAATGAATATATAAATCAAACTGCTGAACGTGTAGAAAATCGTTATGATTTTAAAAAAGCAGAAAAAGATGCTTATCGTCTCAAAAAAGGTCTCACTCCTGAAATCGTAGAAGAATTATCTGCTAAAAAAAATGATCCTGAGTGGATGCGTGAATTTCGCTTGCGTTCTTTAGAAATCTACCACAGCTTAGATGTACCACCATGGGGGCCATCTATTGATGATTTAAATATCGACAATATCGTAACTTATGTAAAACCAAATACTGATATGCAAGGTTCATGGAAAAATGTACCTGAAGATATCAAAGATACTTTCGATAAACTAGGCATTCCTCAAGCTGAACAAAAATCCTTAGCTGGTGTCGGTGCTCAATACGACTCTGAAGTCGTTTATCACAATCTCAAAGAAGAAGTTGCCAAACTAGGTGTAATTTATACCGATATCGAAACTGCTCTCAAAGGCCCTTATGAACCTATGATACGTGAACATTTTATGAAACTTGTAACACCTCGCGATCATAAATTTGCAGCCTTACATGGTGCAGTTTGGTCTGGTGGCTCTTTCGTATATGTACCACCTGGAGTAAAAGTGGACATTCCACTTCAATCTTATTTCCGCCTAAATGCAGCAGGTGCAGGGCAATTTGAACATACATTGATTATCGTAGATAAAGGAGCTGACCTTCACTTTATCGAAGGCTGTTCCGCGCCTAAATATAATGTAGCTAATTTGCATGCTGGCTGTGTAGAATTATTCGTCGCTGATGATGCAAAATTGCGTTACTCCACAATCGAAAACTGGTCAAAAAATATGTATAACCTCAATACAAAAAGAGCAAAAGTAGGTAAAAATGCTACTATGGAATGGATTTCTGGCTCATTTGGCTCTCATATCTCTTACCTTTATCCAATGACAATTCTTGCAGGTGAAAATGCCAAAGCAGAATTTACAGGAATTACATTTGCAGGTAAAGGACAAAACCTCGATACAGGTGCTAAAATGGTGCATAATGCCCCTCATACATCTTCTTTAATCAACACAAAATCCATTTCTAAAGATGGTGGTGCTAGTACATTTAGAAGTTCTGTTGTTGTAGCCAAACAAGCACAGCACAGTAAAGCCCTAGTTTCTTGCCAATCTTTAATGCTTGATAATATTTCTCGTTCAGATACAATTCCAGCAATGGACGTGCGTACAAATAAAGCCAGTGTCGGGCACGAAGCCAAAATCGGTCGCATTAGTGATCAAGCTGTATTTTATCTCATGAGTAGAGGTCTAAGTGAAGCCGCTGCTCGTGCTATGATTGTAAATGGATTTGCTAATCCAATATCCAAAGAATTACCAGTAGAATATGCTGTAGAAATGAATCATTTAATTCAATTAGAAATGGAAGGCGCCATTGGCTAAAAGGAGATATGACTATGAATATAAAATTTGAACATGCAAATAGTTTACCAATGCCAACATGGCGTTGGTTAAAATTAAATGATACAACTATATCTTATGATAATATAGATAAATTAACTCCCCTCAAACCTCAAATCATCAATTCCACGGAAAATATTTCTCTATCTTCACAAAAAGATATAGCTTTTGCCGACTTTCCTCACATCACTACTGGTATCGGCTCAGATACTGATAATTTTGTAGTAAATAATGCTAGTAACAAAAACTATTTCACTATCAAAGCAAATACGATTACCCAAAAACCTTTAATCTTCATTTATGATTTAACCGATAACCTTGATTTAATTGATGATAATTATATTTACGCTCAAGAAAATAGCCAAGCTACTATAATTATCGTTTATAATTCCCCTTATCATAATCAAGGTTTTCATGCGAGCAGTACAAAGATTTTCGCTGAAAAAAATGCCCAAATTAAAATAATTCAACTGCAAACACTTGGCAAAGATTATTTTAACTTTGATGATATCGGCACACTTGCTCAAGAAAATGCTCGTATATCCATTCAACAAATTGCTTTAGGTGCAAATAAAAATTATCTAGGTGCAAATATTGATTTATTACAAAATAATGCACAACTAGATTTCCAAACAGATTATTTAACTACTAAAAATCAAATGCTCGATATGAACTATATTGTCAATATCCTAGGTCAAAAGACCAAAACTAATTTAACGACAAATGGTATCTTAATGCATAACGCTCAAAAAACACATCGTGCAACTTTAGATTTTAAACAAGGTTGCAAAGGTTCTATAGGTACAGAAGCAGAAAATGTATTATTACTTGATGAAGATATCCACAATAAATCAATTCCTCTAATTCTCTGCGGTGAAGATGATATCGAAGGCAATCACTCTGCTTCTATCGGTGAAATGGATAAGGAGCAATTATTTTACCTGCAAACTCGTGGCTTAAATGAAAGACAAATTCGCCAAATGCAAATTGACTCTAAACTTCAATTAATCACAACAAATTTACCTGAAGAACTTCACGCTTATATTTCCACTTATCAACAGGAGGCTTTCTATCATGAAAACTAATTTTCGCCAAGATTTCCCTATATTAAATGATGAAGCAAACCCTGTCGTTTATTTAGATAGTGCTGCTACTACGCAAAAACCACTAAGTGTGATAAAATCCCTAGAAAATTATTACACATCTCAAAATGCAAATCCCCTTCGTGGTCTCTATAAATTGAGTGCTACTGCTACAAGTGAATACGAACAAGCTCGCCACAGTGTAGCACAATTCATCAATGCTAATGAAGATTGTGAGATTATCTTCACTAGAAATACTACTGAATCCTTAAATCTCATCGCCTACACTTACGGCATGGAAAATATCCAAGAAGGCGATGAAATCGTAATCTCCATTCTTGAACATCATAGCAATATACTACCATGGCAAATGATAGCAAAATTAAAAAAAGCTACATTAAAATATATGTATATAAATGATGAAGGTATTATTTCTGATGAAGAAATTCAAACAAAAATCACACCTAAAACAAAGATAGTTTCTATCACTCAAGTTTCAAATGTCTTAGGCGTTGCCACTCCCTTAAAAGCTATAATAAAAAAAGCTCATGAAGTAGGTGCTATCGCCATTGTTGATGGTGCTCAAGGTGCTCCTCATATGGCGACAGACGTTCAAGATTTAGATTGTGATTTTTACGCATTCTCCGGTCATAAAATGTTAGCACCTATGGGAATTGGCGTTTTATATGGAAAAAAATCCATACTTGAACAAATGCCTCCATTCTTACGCGGTGGCGAAATGATCGAAACAGTATCCGAACAAGATGCTACATTTGCCCCACTTCCAGAAAAATTTGAAGCTGGTACACCTAACGTATCTGGAGCAATAGCATTAAAAGCCGCTATCGAATATATAAATCAAGTAGGATTTTCCTATATTGAACAACAAGAAGAAAAATTAATGAAAATCGCTATGGAAGAATTATCTAAAATGCCTTATATCACCATTTATGGCTCACCAGATTATAAAAAGCATAAAGGTGTATTGAGCTTTAATATTCAAGATATTCACCCTCATGACGTATCTTCACTTGTCGATTATCATGGGAATATAGCCCTTCGTGCAGGCAATCATTGTGCTCACCCATTATTAAAATATCTAAATGCACAATCAACAAATCGCATAAGCTTTTATTTCTATAATACAAAAGAAGATGTTTATCAATTCATTGAACAAATAAAAAAAGTAAGGAGTTATTTAGGATACGATGTTTAATCTCTACAATGAAATCTTAACTGAACACAACCTTCACCCTAATAATAAATGTTCACTAGCAGATGCTACACATCACCAACACGGTATCAATCCTAATTGCGGTGATGAAATCACGCTCTCCTTAAAACTCAATAACAATATTATTGAAGATGCTAGTTTCCAAGGTTCAGGTTGTGCTATTTCCCAAGCTTCCACAGATATCATGATTGATTTAATGCTTGATCAACCAGTCGACAAAGCTAAAGAATTATGTCGTTTATTCATTGGCATGGTTCAAGGTACAATCACTGATGAAAAAGAGCTTGCCCCTTTAGATGAAGCTCTTACCTTTAAAAATATATCTAAAATGCCAGCTCGTGTAAAATGTGCCGTACTCAGCTGGCATACTATGGAAACAATCCTAGACAAAGCCCTCCAAAACTCTCAATAAATAAAAAGTATCATCTTGATTTAAATAGTTCAAAACTAAAATTAAGATGATACTTTTTTTATCTAAAATTTACCAGCCAAAATCAATAAAAATCCCGCTAATCCTTGATAAATAAACATTTTCACTAAATCCCTTCAAATCTCATTATTGCTGGTAAAAAATAACTAAAATCCTTGTTTATCAACACTTTTAATAGTACAATAAAATCATAAAGATTAATTTTTCTAGCATTTAACTTTAACAAATGTTGTATTTGAATATGGCGAAGAAGTTTAAAAATGTTTTCGCAAGTGCAATTTAACTTTAACAAATGTTGTATTTGAATCGGTTACCTCATTGCCCCAACCGCCATGCGTTTCCACAATTTAACTTTAACAAATGTTGTATTTGAATCCTAAACCATCTAAGAAAAGCATATTGTTATTCAATTTAACTTTAACAAATGTTGTATTTGAATTAGCTGGCTGGGTGCATGAAGAAATTTGCCAGAAATTATTTAACTTTAACAAATGTTGTATTTGAATTATTTTTCAGGATCGTGTTCATCAAACGTTAGCATATTTAACTTTAACAAATGTTGTATTTGAATTGAACAGCTTTATATAAATAAGGTGGATTGTCTAATTTAACTTTAACAAATGTTGTATTTGAATTCGTCTTTGGAAGTGCCTTGTGCATAAATTTCTTTAATTTAACTTTAACAAATGTTGTATTTGAATCCGCTTATGGTGTTTTAGGAGATAAGGTTAATGGTTATTTAACTTTAACAAATGTTGTATTTGAATTTATAATCCATATGTAGACGAATGGATTAAAATTGATTTAACTTTAACAAATGTTGTATTTGAATGCCTGATGCTCTCTTCTTGTTGCTTTGTCTGAAAAAATTTAACTTTAACAAATGTTGTATTTGAATTATGTTTCAATTAAAGTACACCATTCTGTTTTCTTTATTTAACTTTAACAAATGTTGTATTTGAATTTTTTAAACTCGTGCTTGAACGTAATAGGTGTAGCAATTTAACTTTAACAAATGTTGTATTTGAATCACAAGCTATAAATTTATTATTTTCTGCTAAGAATTTAACTTTAACAAATGTTGTATTTGAATTCAAAGCCATCATAAGCAGAATTTTTATTATTTAAATTTAACTTTAACAAATGTTGTATTTGAATTTTGAGTACTCCAGTAGTTCCTTTTATGGATAATATATTTAACTTTAACAAATGTTGTATTTGAATGATAATAAATGTAGTTTTATAATCAAGATTACGAAGGCATTTAACTTTAACAAATGTTGTATTTGAATGTGGGAAGTAGAAGATTTAAGAAAAGCTGGTTTAAATTTAACTTTAACAAATGTTGTATTTGAATTTTCTATGCATAAATCATTATATTCTGGTTTTATAAAATTTAACTTTAACAAATGTTGTATTTGAATGTTTTACAAATTTCTATAGGTTTATCTTCATCTTGATTTAACTTTAACAAATGTTGTATTTGAATCTATTATGTTTGTAGTCATAGACATTGTAAGCAAATTTAACTTTAACAAATGTTGTATTTGAATCAATATTGGCATAAGACTTTATATTGACAGCAGAATTTAACTTTAACAAATGTTGTATTTGAATACTATCTGAACTCCATTTTGGCACTACAATTTGTCCAATTTAACTTTAACAAATGTTGTATTTGAATCACCTCAATCTTTTGCGTAGATTTACCATATACAGATTTAACTTTAACAAATGTTGTATTTGAATTTTGTTCAGCGATTTTTATATCTGATTCAAACTGAGATTTAACTTTAACAAATGTTGTATTTGAATTCGTCTTGCATTAATATAGCAGCGTTTATTATCTCACATTTAACTTTAACAAATGTTGTATTTGAATTCTGCTTCTGTACCTTGTGCATAAATTTCTTTATATTTAACTTTAACAAATGTTGTATTTGAATTGGACACAACGAACAGCCCATTGACGGGACTTTTCCATTTAACTTTAACAAATGTTGTATTTGAATTTGTTTTGGTATATATTCCCCTGTTTTATTTAATTATTTAACTTTAACAAATGTTGTATTTGAATTGTCAATGGAATTAGTTTTTAAAGAAATCACATGGATTTAACTTTAACAAATGTTGTATTTGAATCCATTTGTAACATCACTGCATGCATGACCTAATATTATTTAACTTTAACAAATGTTGTATTTGAATTTGTTTTCTGATTCTAAAAAATAACTGCTATAAAATTTAACTTTAACAAATGTTGTATTTGAATTACAGAGGCTTTCTGAACAATACACGCCTGATTATTATTTAACTTTAACAAATGTTGTATTTGAATCGGATAATATAAATAACTTTCAGCGTATCGCTATATTTAACTTTAACAAATGTTGTATTTGAATTTGATTTCGCTGCATTCTTCTAGCCAAACCCAACACATTTAACTTTAACAAATGTTGTATTTGAATTATGAATATCAGCAATTTATAAATGATTATGCTACAAAATTTAACTTTAACAAATGTTGTATTTGAATCGTGTACTATTTTCTGTTTTTGGTGTACTTATTAAAATTTAACTTTAACAAATGTTGTATTTGAATTCTATAAATCAAGATGATATAAAAAGATTGGCTAATTTAACTTTAACAAATGTTGTATTTGAATGGCGAAATAGGTACAACATTTTTTGCAGCTAGAAATTTAACTTTAACAAATGTTGTATTTGAATTTGTTATAAAAAACCGTGCGAAAAGCGACAAAAAATATTTAACTTTAACAAATGTTGTATTTGAATTCACTCTCTAGCAATAGTATAACAATGAAAAAAGCCTTAGGAACTGACCCTTCCTAAGGCTTTTGTGCGTCATCATGAGTTTGATTTCGTCTATACTTAATATAATATATTACATAGATTTTGCAATACAAAGCTTATTATTATCGTGCAAATTAGAAAAATAGACTTATATCTTTAATTCTTCTATATCAGCTAAAAGCTTATCTAATTTTTCTACAGCTATATAACGCAAGAAACCCCATGAAGGTGCGAACTTCATGGGGTTTTGCTGTCTATATGACTCTTTTGTTATGTTTTGCCTATACTTAGTATAACACATTATTTAACTTTAACAAGTGTTGTATTTGAATTTATAAATTTTTATATAGTAAAAATTTATAATTATTATATTATTATTTTCTCACAAAAGTCATAATTATAGTATCCTCACCATAATTATGCTTCATTTTCTCATAGTCTTTAGCCTCAATAGGTGTTATGACTACAGTCTTTAAGCTAGGATTTAATTTATTTACTTTTTCTACCACGCCTAAATGTTCATCACCATGAAAACTTCCTTGTACATGGAGAAGTTTCGTATCCTTATGTTCTTTTAAAAATTCAACAATACTTTCCGCCATGGTATCATCTTTTAAGCATTGAGCTTTATAGAAAGCTTCTATCCTTTCTGGTGTCATCATCATATGACTTTGACCATCACCCATAGACATATAATTTTTGAATTTATCATAATATCTTTCATATTCTACTAAATGTTTTTTCGGCAAATAAATTTTATCTTTATCTTCAATTAAAGCTAAATCGCCTACTTTTGTATATTGATTAGCTATTCTTCGTGGAATATTTGATGCTAAAACATACATATCTTTTTCTTTAGCAAATTCTACCAATGGTTTATAATCTGTTTGATAATTTTCCCATGGACGAGAATTATTTATAAATTCTGTTTCTGTTATTTCATCATTCAAATATTTATCCATTACTGACTGAACATCTCTCTCAAACATTTCCATAGATAATATCATATCTTTATTTTGTTTATACATCTCTTGGAAAAATGATAATTCTGCTTCATGAATAGATTTTTGGTCGTGATATTCATTAAAAAATACTACATCATAATTTTGAGAAATGCTCACCGCTTTATCTAAATCAATTTTTTCTCCTTGATAATAATACTCTACGTCAGATTTTTCATCTTGTGCTTGAGCCATACCTCCCAAACAACTAGTCAATACTAGCCCACTACAAGCAATTATCTGCCAAAACTTTTTCAAAATACCATCTCCTTTTAGTAAAAATTTATTTATTAAATAAAACAAAGTAGCAAGATTTTACCCTGCTACTTTATTTAATTTATCTTATTATCTTAGAAAGTCCATTCTGCACCCAAACGCCAAATCATACCATCTAAACCAATATCACTAATTTTTTTATCAAAAATATTATCTACACCTGCATAAACTCTATTTCCTTCACCAAATTTTTTATTGAGTACAAAATTAGTTGTAGTGAAATTATAATCATTATCATCATAATGATATTTATTAGCCCATTGTTGCCATAAAATCGCACTATATCCCCAATCATCATGGTCATCATATAATAATTGCAATGTAGTCATATTTCTTGCTCTATTATCTAAACGATCACCACTCATTTTATCTGTTGCATCAAGCCAGTTACTTGTTGCTTTTATTGTCCATTTATCGTCTAAATTGCAACCAATTTCCATTTCTACACCATCAATTTCAGCTTCATCTACATTTACATAACTCTGATCATAATAACTACTACCTATTTGTTTTGTAGTGATTAAATTTTTAACATCATTATTGAAATATGTTAATTTACCAAAATTATTATCTTTTTCAGCTTCAAAACTGATATCCCATGAAGTAGATTTTTCTGGTTTTAAATCTGGATTGCCTTCAACACGTACTGTCATTGGTCCCATCGCACGCTCCATTACCATATATAATTCACTAATAGTTGGAGCTTTGAAGCCTTTACCCCAATTAGTCTTAATGCGACTATTATCACTAATAAAATATGTCGCACCTATTTTTGGTGTAACTTCCCCACCAAAAGAACTATCATGGTCATAACGTATAGATGGAATTACTAATAATTTATCATTTACTTGCCATTCATCTTGGATATACCCTGCATAATTTATAATATCTTTATCTGAATAAGATTTTGGACTATTATAACCATTACCTGACTGACTTACTTGATGTACATTATCACCTCCATCACCCAAACGAGTACCTTCGACTTTATTTTGACGATATTCGCCGCCAAATGTCAAAAGATGATTATCATTTAATTGTATAGTATTCTTACCTTCTATGCCCCAAAGCGTATAAGTGGATTTATCCCAATCATATTTTGGATACATTGAACCCAAAATATTTTCCATTGGTCCTGGAAAATTATCACGATAATTATATAAATTATTCTCTTTATCTAATCTACTATAAAAAGTCCTAATCATATAATCACTATTATCAGTTTTGCCACTATAACCTAAACTATAATCATATCTTCTATAATCATACCATTCTTTTTTATCCTTACTAGTTTGAAAAACGCCTGTTGATGTATATTTATCAGCATAATCTGCTTTTGTATGTTCATTATAATAGCCAAGTGTTAAATCAATTTCTTTATCATTGCCTAAATCCCATGTTCCAGCAAAATTAAAATCTTGAATAGGGCCATAATAATTACTGCCTTCGTCTCCAGCTTGCATATTCTTGCGTACATCACTAAAACGCATATCAAAAGTAGAACTGAAATTTCCCTGTTTACCAAAATCTATATGATAATAATTATTTATAGCTTCTGATCCTGTAGAAAGACCTACCATAATTGATGGCTCTTTTGATTTTTTAGTGATGATATTAATTACTCCACCTAAAGCATCTGAACCATATTGTGCTGAAGCACTGCCACGTACAATTTCAATACGTTCAATATTTGACAGACTCAATCGACCTAAGGCATAAACGTTTTGTGTGGCACTTGTATCTTCTCCAGCAAATCTTTTACCGTCTATTAAAATTAAAGTATGATTTGTGCTCATTCCGCGAATCATCACATTATGACCTGCCATACCTGCTGAAGTTACATCTACATTAGCTGCCAAACGAAGTGCAGAATAAACATCTGTTGCTCCTAATTGTTCAATATCTTCTTTAGTAATTACTTCTACAGTTTGCGGTACAGCTTTTACTTCCTCTTGAGTTCGTGTCGCTGTAACTACTACATCTGGTGTAACTATCACGTCATTATTTTGTATATCTTGTGCATATACTGGACTTGATAAACCTAATAACACTGATAAAGTCAATAAAGTTTGTTGTTTTTTTGTAGATAATCTCATTATATTAACTCCTTTGTATGTAATTGTTTATATTAACAATAATCATTATCATTAATATAAACAGATTAAACGTATTATTTGCTTTTCTTTAGCTATGAATATTTTTTATTTAAAAAGTAATCTCTGCTCCTACACGCCAAATTCTACCTTCTAAATAAATATCTCCTATTTTTTTATCTCCAATATTATCTACACCTGCATAAATTCGTCCATTTCGACCATCATCAAAAGCGAATTTTTTATTTACTACAAAATTTAAAGTATTATAATCATAATTTTCATTAGCATAATGATAATTACTTACCCAAGAATTCCAAAGTTTAGCACTATATCCATTAATATCATTATCATCATAATCCAATTCCAAAGTGGAAATATTATCAGCTGTCGCAGATACTTTTTCCCCATCACTATCTTTAGCATTAAGCCAATTACTAGTCGCTCTAATAGACCAATTATCATTGAATTGGCGACCTACTTCAAATTCTACGCCATCAGTTTTGGCATCTTGAGCATTGATAAATGTATTTTTCCCATTTACCTTATCATATGTTATTAAATTATCGTATTTACTATTAAAATAATTTAATTTCAACCAATTATTATCTTTTTCAGCTTCAAAACCTAATTCCCATGTAGTAGCTTCTTCTGGTCTCAAATCTGGATTTCCATATATCGTAGTAAAACCATGATCTTGCCCAGCATATAATTCCACTAAATTCGGAGCTCTCCATGATTTACCCCAATTCGCTTTTATACGACTATTATCACTTAGAAAATAAGTTGCCCCTAATTTTGGTGTTGTTTTTCCGCCAAATTGTTCATCATGGTCATATCTTACTGCTGGAATAAATAAAATTTTATCATTTATAAACCATTCATCTTGAATATATCCAGCATAAGCAGAATTGTCCTTACTATTACCTTCACCTAAAGCTAAGATTGGGCCTTCTACACCTATATTTTTATATTCAACACCATAAGTTAATAAATGCTCATCTCCTGCTTGTACTGTATTTTTAGCTTCAATACCTAAAGTATCAAATGTATTTTGCTTATAACTATTATTTTTACTGCCTTTATATTCTTCCTTATCATATCGATTATAATAAGCTCTAATCATATAATTACTATTATCGCCTTTTCCATTATAAGCTATACTATAATCTTGATTTGTCTTATCATAATTTGTGGAACTTTTGCCCATTCCCATAGAAGAATAATCTGTTATTTTCTTTGATTTTTCATCATAATAACCTATATAAAAATCTAAATTATTACTATCATCAAATGCATACGTTCCACTAAAATCATAATTCGTTCTAGGTCCAAAATAATTTGTCCCTGTGCCACCAACAAATTCACGTTTACGATATTTAGCAAAATTAGCATTCACTACCCCATTGAATTTACCTTGCTGACCTAAATCAAAACGATAATAATTATTCATGACATCAGTTCCTGTATTTGCTCCTACAGTTACAGATTGTTCTTTAGATTTTTTCGTAATAATATTGATTACTCCACTTTCAGCATCTGCACCATATTGAGCGGAGGCTGCACCTCTAACAATCTCAATGCGTTCTACACTAGATAAATTTATCTTATCTAAATCAAAAGCTCCTCTAGTCATTGATGAATATTCATTTGACATTCTTCTGCCATCTAATAATACTAATGCACCTGCATTTTTCCCACGGACCATCAATCTATGACCTGCACCAATTTGAGAAACATCAACATTTGTTGCCAATTTCAAAGCAGAATAAATATCTGTTGCTCCTAATTGTTCAATATCTTCACTAGTGATGACTTCTACAGCATTCGGTACAGCTTTCACTTCTTGTTGAGTTTTCGTAGCTGTTACCACTACATCTGGTGTTTGGATTACTTCGCTGGCTTGCGTGCAACTTGTCAATCCCATCAATATAGATAAAGTTAAAAGTGTAGATTTACGTTTTTTTGTTAGCATTGCTCGTCTCCTTTATTATAAAATTAAGTTTTATTAATAATAATCATTATCATTTATACTTTAAAAATTATGGCAGTTATCAAAATTAATCATAACTGCCTTATTTTATTTATATATTTAACCTTGTGCTGCTATTGGCTGAACTTCAAAAGATTTTTTGCCCATCAATAATTGTTGTGTAAGTTCTATTATTGTCTGTGTGATATTATTTTGCCAAAATTGACCAGCAATCGTCATTTTATAAGTATGACCACATTTTTCAAATAAGCCATATTCCACCCAAATATCCAGTACTTCTTCTAATTGCAAAAGTTCTTCACTATATACTTGAGCTAATTTTTGTATATTTACCATACAATTTTCAGTTTGTGCTTGAATATCCTTAAATAAAACTTTGCCTTCTGCTTCTTTGGTTAACACCATCAATGGCCATTTTCCTTCATTAATAGCATTCATATAACGCTGTAAATCTCTATTTAAAAACATAGAAATATCTCCTACAAAACCGCCAGCCCCTGAACCAAATGGTATCACATCAGCTCCTGATTTTGCCAAAGTATTATACATACTGCGTTCACGATTTGTTTTTGCCCAATGACAAACACTCAATCGCTTATAACCTAATTCATCTAAATATAAAATAGCTGTTTCTAAATATTTTGCCTGCTGTTTTGTCGTTGCCGCAGGTGGTATTTTGCCATTATCTATCGCTTTTTTTAATGCAGATTGTTCAAATACATTTAATTGATATAAATCCATACCATCAATTGGCAAACTATCTGCTATTTTTAAATCATTTACAAAGTTATCCACATCTTGAGCAGGTAACCCATAAATCAAATCTATGATTAATACTGCTTGATTATAACTTGCAGCTCGTTTGAGATTTTCAATAACAGTTTCTTTATCATCTTTGCGTCCCATACTTTGACGGATAGCCGTATCAAAAGATTGTACACCCACAGATATGCGATTTACACCATGTTTAAACCATACTTGCAATTTTTCATCAACTAAATCATGCACACGAGCTTCCATAGTTATCTCGCAATCATTAGCAAGTGGCAATACTTCATTCATAGTTTTTAATAATCTATCTGCATTATATGGCGATAATGTAGATGGTGTTCCGCCACCAAAAAATACAGCATTAATCACACTATCTTGTACATATTTATATTCTTTTGCCATTGATAATTGCTTGATTAATCTATCTACATACATGGTTTCGCGTTCTTCATTAGAATAATTTTGGAAAAAACCACAGTATAGACAAATTTGACTGCAAAAAGGAATGTGTATATATACTGCTTTCTTTTTACTTTTATCTCCTTTTCTTTTCATATATTCAAGCCAAATTTCTTGCTGTTTTACAGGTGGTACCATCTGTCCATTTGCCCCTGGATGAACTACTCTTTTTTTACTAAAAGTCTCCGTCAAAGGCTGACAAGATTTTTCCCCTATCATCATCTTATATTGTTCAGTTGATAGATTATCTAATATTTCTCTTATTTTGCTCATAAATTCATTTCACCACTCATTTTTGCTTTAATCTCACTAAATACTTTCTTTGCATTAGCCAAATCTTGCTCATCAGGGTGTGTACTAGCTTTGCGATGACGTTCTAAACGTTTTTCATTTACTGCGTGAAAATTTTCTTTAGAAACTTTCGTGCCAAACATTTTTTTCATCGCCTCTAATAATTTAGGATCAATCTTTCCTTGGCAGATAAATCTCCCCATAACCTCATTAGAACTATCTAACATATCTATACCATTTTGCAAGCTAGTTTTTGCATGTTCTGAATCTGGTTCAGCTCCTAGCGTAGCATATACAGCCACTTTACTATTGCGAATAGATTTCAAAAATTTACTGGATTTTGCATCAGCTGTTCCTTTGTCCACCCAAAAACCTACAACAACTAAATCATAACCTGTAATATCAGGATTATCTTCTACTTTATAAATATCACAATTCGGAGCTAAAACTTCGGCAATAGCTTCTCCTACCATTTTTGTATTACCTGTTAAACTAGAATAAACTACTATTGATTTCATTTTTTATCTCCTTCTTTTCTATAAAAAATATATCTTTACTCAAATTATAGTCTAAATTTATCTTAAACACACTAAAATTTAAAACTTTTATTTTATATCAATTAGATTATTCATTATAATTTTTTAATTGATGTCTACTAATTACCAACAAGATTAATGTGATAATTATTAAATAAATCATATCTAACAAACTATACATACTAAATACTTCTGTACGCAATAAATTATTCGCTAAAGTCAATGGCAAAATCCCCACTACAATCTGCAACCAATCCGGCAAATTATACAACGGAAAAAATGTACCACAGAAGAAAGTCATTGGTGTAATTATAAAATTTATCACTGAAGATAATGCATCTGGATTTTTGATCCAAAGACCTATGGCAATCCCTAAAATACCAAAGCAAAAGGCAGATAATAAAATCCCTAGAAATCCCCAAAGGCTCAACATCGGCACATCAAAAAATACCATAGCTATGATATAGATAATACCTCCAGCTATAAAGCCACGAGTAACTCCAGCCAAAGTAATGCCTAATATAACTTGAAAAGCCGAAATCGGACTCAATAATAATGTCTGGAATGTTTTAAAATAAAATCTCCCCACACTCACTGATAATGATGTCTGTTGAAAAGCATTCATCATGACTGTTATCGATAGCATTCCCTTTGCCAAAAAAGGTAAATAACCACCATGGATATTATTCATTACAGGTCCAATCCCCATGCCAAAGGCAAATAAATAAATTATCGGAAACATCACCGCTGAGAAAATATATCCTAATTTTCCCATCTTCTTTTGCAAAAGTGCCATTTCACGCATATATACTGCTAAAAAATTCAAAATCAATAAGCCTCCTTACCGATAAATCGTAAAAAAGCTTTTTCTAAAGTTATATCTTCATTTTCATCTTTTTGCATTATCTGCTTTATTTTTTCTACTTCATCTATCGCCAATAATTCTCCTTGTTTTAAAATAGCGATTTTATCACAAAGATATTCAGCTTCTTCCATATAATGAGTAGTGATAATTACACTTATCCCCATATTTTTTAATTTTTTTATTTCTTGCCAAATATCATATCTCACATCAGGATCTAATCCCACACTTGGTTCATCTAACAATAAGATTTTAGGCTTTACTAATAAAGCTCTAGCAATCATTGCTTTTCTAGCCATACCGCCAGATAATTTCTCAATCTTTTTTATCTTGCCAAGTATTCATTTCAAATTGAGATATTATTTTTTCCACTTCATATTTATAATTTTTCACCTTATACAAACGAGCATAATATAGCAAAGCTTCTTTAACGGAAAATTCTCTTTCCATATTATTATCCTGCATGACAAAACCTAGCTGAGACTTTATCTTTGCCCTTTCTTTATCAACATCAATCCCTAAAATCTCAAGCTTACCTGAATTTGCTCTACTTAAACCAGATATTATCTTCATCATACTCGTTTTACCAGCACCATTAGGGCCTAAAAGCCCCAATATCTCGCCTTCTTCAAGTGTGAAACTTATATCTTTTAAAATAATTTTATCCTTAATTTGTTTATTTATCTTATTTAAACTTAAAACCTGCACTAATTTTTCTCCCCTTGTTTTACATCATAAGGGAAACAAACTAAATGTTTTTGTCCATTTTGTTCTAAAGACATGACTGACGTTTCTACATCATATAAATCACAAAGTATTTTTTCTGTAAATACATCTTGCACCAAACCTTCAGCAAAAATCTTGCCTTTTTTCACCGCTACTAAACGATGACTATATCTAGCAGCATGGTTTAAATCATGCAAGACCATAATCACCGTGATTTTTCTTGTTTCATATAATTTATATACTAAATTCATCAAATCCAATTGATGTTTTACATCTAAATACGTAGTCGGTTCATCTAATAATAAAATCTCCGGATTTTGAGCTATCGCCATTGCCAGCCATGCTCTTTGACGTTCGCCACCAGATAAAGTATCTAATCTTCGATATCGCATATGTGATGTATTTGTCTGCGTCAATGCTTCTTCGATTTTTTCTTCATCAATTTTATTTGGCGAAGAAAATAATCCTTGATGTGGCATTCTACCATAACAAACTAAATCATAAACAGTCATATCCATTGGAGCTGTTGAAGATTGTGGCAATATTGACATCTTGCGTGCTATATCACCAGGTTTCATTTTTTGAATATCTTTTCCTTCTAATAAAACAGTCCCATGTGTAGGCTTTAATAATCTACCTAAAGATTTTAATAATGTGGATTTTCCTGAACCATTTGGCCCAATAATACTTATTATCTCTGATTTATCTACCTTGAAATTCAGTTTATCAGCAATAATTTTTTGCCCATATTGCAATGTAAGTTTATCTGCTTGTAAAATCATCTCTTTTGCATTCCCCTTTTCAATAAATAAAGGAAAAACGGTGCACCAATAAATGACATAAATACACCTACAGGCACCTCTATCGGACTAAAAGCAGTCCTTGCCACTGTATCCGCTACAATAAGTAAAATCCCACCAAAAATAGCTGAACTTGGCAATAAATAGTTAAAATCAGAACCCACTACTAAACGCATCATATGTGGCACTATAAGACCAACAAATGTGAGCATACCTGCTACACTTACAGCAGAAGCAGCTAATAAAGCCGCCAGCGTAACGAGGAAAAATCTTGTAGCTTCCACTCGTGTTCCCAAACTTTTTGCTACATCATCACCTAATTGCAAAGCGTTTAACAATTTACTACTGATACTCACACCTACTAAACCAATGATAGTATATGGCAAAATCATAGTTACATGCTTCCATGAAGCACCTGAAAAACCACCTGCCATCCAATTCACTGTACCTTGAATTTTATCGGAGAAAAATACCATCAAGCATGTCATACCGCCAGCAAAAAATGCTGAAACTGCGACACCAGCTAAAATCAATTTAAGTGGCTGAATACCATCTTCCCATGCCAGTGCAAATAAAATTAAAGTCGCTACCATCGCTCCCACAAAAGCTACAATTGGCACCATATTCGTATATTCAGGTAAAACAATCATGACTACCATGGCAGCAAGACCAGCCCCTGCTGACACTCCAATAATACCTGGATCTGCCAATGGATTTTTCAATACACCTTGTAATATACAGCCTGCAATAGCTAAATTTATACCAGCAAACATCGCTGTAAGCACTCTAGGAATGCGGATGTGATATAAAATTCTATAGCTTTCTGTATTTTGAACACCTACAAACACATTATATAAATCGCTAAATGATGTATTTGCTGTACCTATAATCATGCTGATAAATAAAACTGCTACCAACAAAATCAGTCCCAAAAACATCACTAAATTGCGTTTTTTACTTCTAGGATCTTTTATCTTTTCACTTATACTAGCAATAGCCATTACCATACCTCATATTTTTTATTCTTGTAAATATAAATCATCTGCCAATATATTTATCGCTTTAGCTATATTAGTACCAGGATTTACAGCAAATAACTGATATGGTAATACATATACTCTATTATTTTTCACAGCAGATATATCTTGCCACAAAGGATTTTGCCCTAAATTTTCATCTATACTATTTTTTACTGCGTCCACATCACCATGAGTTACTACAAATATCGCCTCTGGATCTTGTGTAGCAATATATTCCATTCCTAATGGGATATAGCCACTGTCTTTTGCTACAGAATCCACATTATCTGCTATATTATTACCACCTAATCGTTTTAATAAATCTCCTGTAAATGATTTACTTGTTGCCATGCTAAAGCTATCTGTCGTTCCCCAAATTATCAAACTTCTTGGAGCTGTTTTATTTTCTGCTCTAGCAATCGCTTTTTCATAATCAGCTTCTATTTCTTTAATTTTTGCTTGAGCAATTTCTTCTTCTCCTGTCAATTCTCCATAAAAACCTAAAGTGGATATCACATCTTCATATGTGTCTAAAGATTTAATCAACACAGGAATATTTGCTTTTTCTAAAGTAGGAATTAATTGCTGATGAAAAGGTACATTTACACCAATTACTAAATCAGGTTGTAATTTCAAAATAGTTTCTACACTAGGATTGTGAATTACACCGATTTGCTCTATATTTTTTGTTCCTTCTTTGACTTCATCACTCAAAGCTTCTGAAGTAGGTTTTCCCACTATTGTATTAGTTTCTTTGCCACCAGCATAATAATATAAATCTAAATGAGAAGCATTTAATAATACTACACGTTTAGGATGTGTTGGTATTGTTACCTCTCTACCTGTGCTATCTGTAACGACTCTTGTTGAACTGATATTATTTGTATCTTCTTCATGTGAGCGAAAGCCTAAAAATAATCCGCCAATAGCTATCAAACAAATAAATCCAAAGAT
>ULWT01065295.1_pt1 | contig 29028 bp, 24 predicted proteins | sample 1960611 | NCBI WGS metagenome assembly ULWT01 (sample SAMEA4835819, study PRJEB28245) | human gut metagenome | biome: gut microbiome; material: fecal sample | place: Denmark | collected 2008
AGTAGGCATCGACCAATATGTAAATGTAAAGAGCAACGTGCTTGAGACATTGAAAGCTTTCAACGTAAAATTAGGAATTAATTGATTTATGATTTATGATTTATAATTTATGATTGGCAGTTCGTTGCCATGAATCATAAATCGCAAATCATAAATGGTGAATCTCAAATCATCAGAGATATGAGACCAAATTTTAAAAACATAGATATAAAGAATGCCGGTTTTGCAGCTACTAATGCTGCCGAATGGGCAAAAGCCAATGGCATCGAGGCCAATTGGAAAACACCCGAGCACATCGAGGTGAAACCCGTATATACTAAAGAAGACCTGGAAGGTATGGAACATCTGAACTATGCTTCCGGTCTGCCTCCTTATTTGCGTGGTCCGTATAGCGGCATGTACGCTATGCGTCCTTGGACAATCCGCCAGTATGCAGGTTTCTCAACTGCTGAAGAGTCCAACGCATTCTACCGTCGTAACCTGGCTTCCGGCCAGAAAGGTCTGTCTGTCGCTTTCGACCTTCCGACGCACCGTGGTTATGATGCCGACAACGAACGTGTGGTAGGTGATGTCGGTAAAGCCGGTGTTTCTATCTGTTCGTTGGAAAACATGAAAGTTTTGTTCGATGGTATTCCTTTGAACAAGATGTCTGTATCCATGACAATGAACGGTGCCGTACTTCCTGTACTGGCATTCTATATCAATGCCGGTTTGGAACAGGGCGCCAAGTTGGAAGAGATGGCCGGTACGATCCAAAACGATATCCTGAAAGAATTCATGGTGCGTAACACTTATATCTACCCGCCTGAATTCTCCATGCGTATCATTGCCGATATCTTCGAATACACTTCTCAGAAGATGCCGAAGTTCAACTCCATCTCCATCTCCGGTTACCACATGCAGGAAGCAGGTGCGACGGCCGATATCGAAATGGCTTATACGCTTTGCGACGGTCTTGAATATCTTCGTGCCGGTGTGAATGCAGGTATCGATATCGATGCTTTCGCTCCGCGTCTGTCCTTCTTCTGGGCGATCGGTGTGAACCATTTCATGGAAATCGCCAAGATGCGTGCTGCACGTATGTTGTGGGCGAAGATCGTGAAGAGCTTCGGTGCCAAGAACCCGAAATCTCTGGCTTTGCGTACTCACTGCCAGACTTCTGGTTGGTCGTTGACCGAACAGGATCCGTTCAACAACGTTGGCCGTACTTGTATTGAAGCTATGGCTGCCGCTTTGGGGCACACGCAGTCTTTGCACACGAACGCATTGGACGAAGCGATCGCTTTGCCGACAGACTTCTCTGCACGTATCGCTCGTAACACTCAGATTTATATCCAGGAAGAAACAAAGATCTGTAAGGAAATCGACCCGTGGGCTGGCTCTTACTATGTGGAATCTCTGACGAACGAATTGGTTCATAAAGGCTGGGCTTTGATCCAGGAGATCGAAAGCATGGGCGGTATGGCGAAAGCTATCGAAACCGGTCTGCCCAAGATGCGCATCGAAGAAGCGGCTGCCCGTACGCAGGCTCGGATCGACTCCGGTATCCAGACAATCGTTGGTGTGAACAAATATCGTCTGCCGAAGGAAGATCCGATCGATATCCTTGAAATCGATAATACTGCCGTTCGTAACGAGCAGATCGAACTGCTGAAAGAACTGCGTGCCAACCGTGATGAAGAAGCCGTACAGAAAGCATTGGCCGACATCACGGAATGTGTTCGTACGAAGAAAGGCAACTTGCTGGAACTGGCTGTCAAGGCAGCCGGCTTGCGTGCATCACTGGGAGAAATCTCCGATGCTTGCGAAGTTGTAGTAGGTCGTTATAAAGCAATCATCAGAACTATATCAGGCGTGTATTCATCAGAAACTAAGAAAGATGCAGACTTCCAGAAGGCTTGTGAGCTGACTGCCGAGTTTGCCAAGAAAGAAGGTCGCCAGCCGCGTATCATGATCGCTAAGATGGGTCAGGACGGACACGACCGTGGTGCTAAAGTTGTAGCTACAGGTTATGCAGACTGTGGTTTCGACGTGGATATGGGACCGTTGTTCCAGACTCCGGCCGAAGCTGCCCGCCAGGCTGTAGAAAACGACGTTCACGTAATGGGTGTTTCTTCTTTGGCTGCCGGACACAAGACTTTGGTTCCGCAGGTGATCGAAGAGCTGAAGAAGTTAGGACGCGAAGATATCATCGTGATAGCTGGTGGCGTTATTCCTGCACAGGATTATGACTTCCTGTACAAGGCGGGCGTTGCCGCCATCTTTGGTCCGGGTACTTCTGTGTCGAAGGCTGCTGTTCAGATCTTGGAAATCCTGTTAGGTGAAGAATAATAGCTGTAAAGTTTTTATTATAATATAGTAGACTGCGTAGCTTTCGATGGAGAGTTACGCAGTTTTTTTATTACCATTATAAGTATTGATATGAACAAACAAGCAAAACTAAAACAAGATCAGGATGTGGCAAAAGATGATTTAACTATCATACTATCATATCCACATGTATATCGGTTTAAGCCAATATGTTATGGCATGATAGTTGCTGTTTTGAACTGCCATTCATCTGTCATAACCATCATGGAGAAAAACGATAATATCCTGTGTATCAATTATACGATAAAAACAGGGACCGTCCGGGAACAGGTGCAAAACCTGTTAAAGCGGCTTCTTTTTTCATCAAGACAGGCTTTTCTTTTGTCAAAAACAGCTTGCAAAGCCGCTTGAGACCCGGGTGTACCCACCACAGAGGCCCGGGTGTGGGAGAGGTGCAGACCTGGGTCTGCGCGAGGCCTTTGCGGGGGTGTGGGGATGTTTATCCGCTGTGTTGGATGCGTTTTTATGCCCTGTTTTTGCATCTTTTCCGGCGAAAAAGGTCGTTTTATATTTAAACGCCTCCGTTTTGTCGATGGCTATTATTTGAACATTCTTCTCGATTCGTTGCTTACTCATTAATAATGGTTATATTTGTGCCATAAGTAATAGTGAATAAAGCAAAAAAGGAAGAGTCGGATTTGGAAATCAGGAAAGAGATGGAGAGAAGGGTGTTGCAGGATAGGCCTATTCGCTTTGACTGGGTCATCAAATGTTTGTTGTACCGGAAGGCCAACTTCAATGTGCTCAATGGTTTTGCCGTCCTCGCGGGATTGCTGGCTATCCTTTTGCTTGTACCGTCTTGTACGACGGAGGATGAGGTTCCGGATCTCTCCGACGAGGGTACGAATGGTTGGATCTATAAGATCATGGCGGATTACTATTTGTGGAATGAGGATATGCCCGGCAAAGGAAATTTGAACTTCTCACAATCTCCAGATAAGTTCTTCGATTCATTGTTGTCTGATCAGGATGGCGTAAAATACGGAGACGGATGGCTCACTTTTTCCCGGATAGAGAAAAAGGAAGAGGAGACGAAATCTGTTTCGGAGTCCGATTCGTATGGTTTTGAGTTTGCATCATATAAAAACGGCAACCTTTATTATGTCTGGGTTTTATATGTCTTGCCCGGTTCTCCTGCTGCCGAGGCCGGACTGGAACGGGGGGACTGGATTATCGCCGTTGGTAGTGAGACTCCGAATGTGACGAACTTGTCTGCTTTTTATAGCGGAGGTGAAACTACTTTCTTATTGGCAGATGCGGTAAGAAAAGGCAATGAGGTCACTTTTTATAAAAGAAAAACTATTTCGGTTGCAGCTTCCCGTGCAGTGGAAGACACGCCTTTTCTGAAAGATTCCGTCTATACGGTGGGTGGCAAGAAGGTCGGTTATCTGGTTTACAACAGTTTTTCTTCCGGTCCGGACGATGAAAGTACAATCTATGACGACCGGATGAAACAGGTCTTTGCCGGGTTTAAGGCTGAAAATGTGGATGAGTTTATATTGGATTTGCGATATAATCAGGGAGGTTTGGTCACTTGTGCGCAGTTGATGACCTCTCTTCTGGCTCCGGCCGATGCTTTGGGTAAGACATTCTGTATTATGGAGCATAACGAAAAGCAATCAAAAAGTGATGAAACTTTGCTGTTGAGAAAAAATTCTGAAATAGGAAATGCTAATCTGGACTTGAAACGCATTTACGTGCTGACAGGAAGTGTGACCGCATCTGCTTCGGAAGCCGTGATCAATTGCCTGATCCCTTATCTTACCCGTAGTAACATTACGATCATAGGAGAAAAAACGATTGGCAAGCGGGTGGGCAGCAACACTTTCGGAACCAAAGAAAAATATGGCTGGCTGTTGCATCCGATTACATTACGCATTTATAATGCCGATCACGAAGCTGACTATGCAAATGGTTTTGAACCGGATGTAAAGATCGAGGAACTGGTTATAGGAAATGATTTGTTGCCCTTCGGAGATACGAACGAGAGGCTGCTGAGTGAGGCGCTTTCGCGGATAAGCGGATTGAAGAGCCTGCCGGTACATGCGGAAAGTGAAGGTTGTATTTTGCTCACCCCGTCATCTCTCGAAAGAAAACAAACGAAAGGTCTTATCTTCGAGGAGGGAAAATAAGGCCTCTTGTGCCGTCTATAATTGAAGGTCTTCTGCCAGCTTGGTTTTATTTTTGATATACTTACAAAGATATTTTTCTCTTCCGGCAAAAGCTCATATTTTATCCTTATTTTTGTTTCCGGTATCAACTAATTACGTTATGAAAATGATAAATTGTTTCATTCCGTTCCTTTCTTTACCCCAGGCCAGGCAAACCGTAAGAGCGTTGGGGTTATGTGACCGGATAAAGAATATCTACTTGTTGGCGACGGAAAAGATTCCCGATGAGGTCGAGGGGTGTGAGATGCTGATGATCGATTCGCCCGCCAGTACCGCTACTTTCCGGACGATTGCTTTACATGCAGATACGGCCTATACATTATTATATACCAAATATACGGCATTCGAGCCGGGGCAGTTCGCCTTCGAACGCCTGTTGGCTATTGCCGGCGATACGAATGCCGGAATGCTTTATGCGGATCGTTACCTGTTAAAAAACGGCAACAGCCAACAGGCTCCTGTCATAGACTATCAGAAAGGAAGCTTGCGTGATGATTTTGATTTCGGCTCCCTGCTGTTTTTCCGTTCGTCCGTTTTGAAGCAGGCGGTCCGGGCGATGGATGCTGATTACCGTTTTGCCGGGCTGTATGACCTTCGCCTTCGTGTCTCGGAGCTGGCCGAACTGGTTCATGTCAATGAATATTTGTACTCGGAAGTGGAGACGGATATCCGCAAGAGCGGAGAGAAGTTGTTCGATTATGTTGATCCGAAAAACCGGGCGGTGCAGATCGAGATGGAAGCTGTTTGTACGGCCTATCTGAAACGGGTCGGCGGTTATCTTGCCCCGGACTTTGAACCGGTCACCTTCGATGCTGGCGGTTTCGAGCAGGAAGCCTCCGTTATCATCCCGGTCCGCAACCGTATCCGTACGATAGAAGATGCTATCCGTTCCGTGCTGGCACAAAAAACGACCTTCCGCTTTAATCTGATCATTGTGGATAACCATTCGACAGACGGAACTTCCGAAGCGATCGGAAAATATACTGCAGACGGACGTGTGGTTCATTTGGTTCCGGAACGTTCCGATCTGGGGATCGGCGGTTGCTGGAACGTGGGTGTGCATCATCCGGCTTGTGGCAAGTTTGCCGTCCAGCTCGATAGCGACGATGTATATAGCGGTCCTGATACGTTGCAGAAGATCGTTGATGCTTTTTATGAACAGAACTGCGCGATGGTTGTCGGAACCTATCGGATGACCGATTTCAAGATGAACGAAATACCGCCCGGCATCATCGACCATCGGGAGTGGACGCTTGAAAACGGACGTAACAATGCGCTCCGCATCAACGGTCTGGGAGCTCCCCGTGCCTTTTATACACCTGTGCTCCGGAGGATCAACCTTCCGAATACAAGCTATGGAGAAGATTATGCTTTGGGACTGCGTATCTCCCGCACCTGGCGTATCGGGCGCATCTATGATGTCCTTTACCTCTGCCGCCGCTGGGAAGACAATTCGGATGCCGCGCTCGATGTCGTGAAAATGAACGGACATAATACCTACAAAGACCGTATTCGTACTTGGGAATTGCAGGCGCGGATTGCCTTGAACGCTCATTCGCCCAAATGATTTCTTCTTGGTCTTTTGGCCGTTTGCTCACTATGGATTCTTTTTTCACTACATTTGTGTTGCGGGACAAGTTGCCGGCAACCATGAAAACACGAAGCTTATGAATGATTTGGAACGAGAAATAGAATTCCTGCTGATAGACCAAAAGCAGGATTGGAAACTGGCAAGGGAGAATTATGGTTCTTTGACCAATGTGCAGACGCGTTATTTCCAGGATGATTACAGGACAACGATTCTTCAATTTAATCCGGAACGGATTCGTTCTTCCGCAGCTAAGATCGACAAGGCATCCTTGTTGGCGCGCCCCTGTTTTTTCTGCCATCGGCCGGAAGAACAAAAGGGAGTGATGTATAATGATGCGTTTGAAATACTGGTTAATCCATACCCTATTTTCGAGGACCATCTGACCGTTCCCCTGCGTTGGCATGAAAAGCAACAGATAAAGCCTTATTACGAGGATATGCTGGACATCGTTTCGGATTTATCTGACTATGCCTTGTTCTATAATGGTCCGAAATGCGGTGCTTCCGCTCCGGATCATATGCATTTCCAAGCTGGAAAGAAAGAGGAGTTTCCGGTTGTGAGAAATTGGCCGAACTTCCCGAAACAGGTCGTTTGGGAAAGTGAACGGACTGGTTTCTATGCTTCAGTTGATCTCCTTCCGGTCTGTTTTATCCTAGTGTCGAGGGATAAGGGTGAGGCGGCGGCCGTTTTCGAGTTGTTATACGACATGATGCCGATGGGACCGGATGATTACGAACCAATGATGAACCTGCTGGTCTGGAGGGAGGATGATGTTTGGATTACCTGTATCTTCCCCCGGCGGGAATTGCGTCCATCCTGCTATTATGCCGAGGGAGATGCCAATATTCTCATCAGCCCGGCGACGGTCGAGATGGCCGGTTTATTTGTCGTCCCTTTGGAAAAGGACTTTAAGAAAGTGACATTTGCAGACCTCGAAAAGGTCTGGGAAGAGGTAAGTATTACGGAGGATGAGGAGAATGAGCTCATCCGGAAAATAAGAGATGAAGCATGATATCATATAAGCCTATGTCTGATAAGCCATCTGTACGGTCTCCTTGGTTTTGGGTTCCTTCCCTGTATTTTGCGCAGGGAATACCTTATGTCGCGGTGATGATCGTCTCTGTCCTTATGTATAAGCGCCTGGGAGTTTCAAATACCGATATCGCCCTTTATACGAGTTGGCTGAATCTGCCCTGGGTGATCAAACCTTTTTGGAGTCCTTTTGTGGATTTGCTGAAGACTAAACGCTGGTGGGTGGCCACGATGCAGTTATTGATCGGGGCAGGACTTGCCGGAGTGGCGTTTACGATCCCAACGACGTTCTTTTTCCAGGCTTCATTGGCTGTATTCTGGTTGCTGGCTTTCAGCTCCGCCACACATGATATTGCGGCGGACGGCTTTTACATGCTGGCTCTCGATTCGCATGAACAGGCTTTCTTCGTCGGTATCCGGAGTACTTTTTACCGGATTGCGATTATTGCCGGACAGGGTGTGCTGGTCATGTTTGCCGGATTTCTGGAAAACAGTACTGGGAATATCCCGCTTGCCTGGTCTGTTACATTCTTTATTTTAGGCGGGCTGTTTTTGGCTTTGTTCCTGTATCACCGGTATATACTTCCTTTGCCGAAAGGGGATAAGCCATCGGCTACGGTGACTCCTTCCACAATCTTAAAAGAGTTTTTCGCGACTTTCGCCTCTTTTTTCAAAAAGAAACAAGCCTTTGTCGCGATTCTGTTTATGCTGTTGTACCGTTTCCCGGAAGCCCAGTTGGCTAAATTGGTAACGCCTTTCCTGGTCGATCCCCGCGAAGTGGGTGGCTTGGGGCTTTCGACGGCTGAAATCGGACTGGTGTACGGGACGATCGGTACGATCGGTTTGACATTGGGCGGAATATTGGGAGGTATCGCCGCCTCGGCAGGAGGATTGAAGAAATGGATCTGGCCGATGGCGTTGGCAATTTCCCTTCCTGACGCTGTCTTTATTTATTTGAGCAGTGCGTTGCCTGATAATTTGTGGATAGTCAACATTTGCGTATTTATCGAACAGTTTGGATACGGCTTTGGCTTTACGGCCTATATGTTGTATCTGATTTATTATTCCGACGGAGAACATAAGACGGCACATTATGCGATCTGTACGGCTTTTATGGCTTTGGGCCTGATGCTTCCTGGAATGGCGGCCGGCTGGTTGCAGGAACAGATGGGCTACGAGAATTTCTTCTGGTGGGTGATGGGATGTTGCCTGGTGACGTTGCTTGTCACGGCCTGCCTGAAGATCGATCCCGAATTCGGGAAGAAAAAACAAGGAAATAACTAAATATATTTGCTTTGTATGGTGGCGAAAACGATATTGATAGCGGATGGTGGTTCCACGAAAACGGATTGGAGTATTGTGTCCGGCAATTGGGAGATAGACCGGATCAGGACAGGAGGAATTAATCCTTTTTTCCAGACGGAAGAGGAGATCTCGGCTGAGATAAGGGACAATCTGATTCCCCGGATAAGGGAGTCCGATTCTGTCGGGGCCGTTTACTTTTATGGTGCCGGATGTGCGTTTCCGGAAAAGAACGAGATTATACGCCGTTCTGTCACGCGCTATCTGCCGGTCCCGGTGGAGGTCGGCAGCGATTTGCTGGCAGCCGCCCGTGCCCTTTGTGGAGACAGTCCCGGCATTGCTTGTATTTTGGGGACTGGTTCCAACTCCTGTCTGTATGACGGAAAGGGTATTGTCAAGAGCATATCTCCGTTGGGCTTTGTCTTGGGAGATGAGGGGAGTGGCGCCGTACTTGGAAAATTGTTGGTTGGGGATGTGTTGAAGAACCAGTTGCCGGCAGCTTTGCAAGAGGCTTTTTGGGCGGAGTCCGGTTTGACACCGGCCATCATTATGGAAAAGGTTTATAAAGGGCCTTTCCCGAATCGTTTTTTGGCAAGCCTGTCTCCTTTTTTGCTCCGGCATATGGAAGAACCTGCAATACGTGATCTGGTGAGCAATAGTTTCCGGGCGTTCTTTGCCCGCAATGTCATGCAGTATGATTACCGGGAGCATCCTGTCTATCTGACAGGCTCCATTGCTTGGTATTATCAGGATATATTGAAAGATGTTGCTCGTGAGTTCGAGCTTCGATTAGGAACGATCGTTCAAAGTCCGGTTCAAGGTCTGATTCACTATCACTGTGTTTTATAAATAATAAATTATCTAATTCGGTTTTTATCATGAAAAAATCTTTATTCTTATTGTGTTTGCTTCTGGGGATGTTGGGTAATTGTGCGTTGGTGTTGGCACAACCGGCCCAGAAGTTGGTCAATGTGGTGGTTTCGCCTGATCGTATCGATTGGAAATGCAAGGCGAAGGAAGAAGTCAAGTTTACGGTACAGGTTTTCAAGAATGAGAATTTGTTGAAAGATGTAGTTGTCGATTATGAGTTGGGACCGGAATATTTTCCGACGGTTGTAAAGAAAGACGTTCGTTTGGCGGATGGAAAAACAACGTTGAAAGCGAAGATGAATGAACCCGGATTCTTGCGTTGCAGGGTGACGGCCAAAGTGGACGGACGGAAGTATGAAGGGATGGCGACAGTTGGCGTGGATGAAACGAGGATTCGGCCGACGACGGTCAATCCGGAAGATTTTGATGCTTTCTGGACCGGTGCGATCGCTGAAGCCCGTAAGCAGCCGCTAGATCCCAAGATGACTTTGTTGCCGGAAAGATGCACTTCTACGCAGAATGTCTATCATGTCAGTTTCCAGAATGAACGCCCCGGTTCCCGTATATATGGCATTCTGATTGTACCGAAGAAAACTGGTAAATATCCGGCGGTCCTCCAGGTTCCAGGAGCGGGCATACGTCCTTATAACGGATTCAATTTGGGAGAAGATATCATTACGTTGGAGATTGGAATACATGGTGTTCCTGTGACGATGCCGCAGGAAGTGTATAACAACTTGGCTGCTGGAGCATTGAACGGATATAATGCAATGAACAAGAATAATCGCGATACGCATTACTACAAACGGGTCTATCTCGGTTGCGTGCGGGCTGTGGACTTCCTCTATTCTTTGCCTGAGTTTGATGGAAATACAGTCGGTGTGACCGGTGGAAGCCAGGGAGGAGCCTTGTCTATTGTCACGGCCGGACTAGACCCGCGTATCAAGTTTCTTGCTGCTTTCTATCCGGCCTTGTGCGATTATGCCGGCTATCTGCATAAACGTGCGGGAGGCTGGCCGCATTACTACCGGAATGCGCAGCCTGTGGCAAACGAAGTGGAAACGCTCGCTTACTTTGATGTCGTGAATTTTGCCCGCCGGGTGAACGCTCCGGGCTGGTATAGCTGGGGATATAATGATGTGACTTGTCCTCCGACATCCATGTATTCGGCCTACAATGTTATTCCGGGAGTGAAGGACTTGCATCTTTACCTCGAAACCGGTCACTGGACATATCCGGAACAGCAGTCGGAACGTATTGAATGGTTGAAAGATAAATGCGGGAAGTAAATACGTTTCCCGGTTAATAATAATGCATGTATGTTGAATTTAAAGTATTTTTTAGCGGGGGTGTTAATTATGGCAATAACATCATGTATGCAAAAGGATAGTGAATTATTTTTGTTTGTCGGATCGTATGCGGATGCTACAGACCCTGGTATAAATCTGTTTCGCTTCGATGTGGAGAAAGGGACGGCTGTGCCGGTGAAAAGCCTGTCGGGCATTCAAGACCCTTCTTATCTGACAGTGAGTCGGGATGGCAAGTTTGTCTATTCGGTAAGTGAAACTACTGTGCCGGACGCGAAAGTATGTGCCTATTCGTTTGATAAACATACCGGGACACTTTCCTTGCTGAATGAACAGAAGACGGATGGCAGCGCTCCCTGTTATATCTGGGTGGACAGTAAACGCCGGATGGCTGTCACGGCTAACTACAACGGCGGAAGCATAAGTGTTTTCTCCATCTCGGCCGATGGAGCTTTGCTGCCGGCTGAAGTATATGCGTATGAAGGAGGAAGACCGGGGTCCGAACGCCAGGCGGTTCCGCATCTGCATTGTGTGTACGCTTCGCCGGATGAGAACTATCTGTATGCCAACGATCTGGGAACGGACCGGATTTATAAATACGAGATCGTTGCTTCCGATAAAGGCTTGAGTTTGCGGGAAGGGACGCCTGCCTCTTTTAGTTTGCCGGTGGGAGAAGGTCCGCGCCATACGGTTTTTCATCCGAACGGGAAATGGGCTTACCTGATTAGCGAGCTTTCGGGCCGCGTCGCTCTCATGTATTACGACAAGGGCAACTTGACCCCGGTCCGGTTTGTAGAAGCCGATACGTTACATGTCTCCGGTAGTGCCGATATACACATCACACCGGACGGTCGTTTCCTATATGCCTCTAACCGTCTGAAAGGTGACGGTATCGCGATTTTTTCTATCGATCTGGAAAACGGGCAATTGACAAAGATTGGTTATCAGCTGACCGGCATTCATCCGCGTAATTTCGTCATCACCCCCAACGGCAAGTTCCTGCTTTGCGCTTGTCGGGATAGTCATATCGTGCAGGTTTACGAAATAGACAAGCAAAGCGGTTTGTTGAAAGATACGGGAAAAGACATCCGGGTTAGTAAGCCTGTTTGCTTGAAGTTTACCGACATGTAAATGTGATATTTTTAGTAGCTTTGCAACGTGTAAATTGTAATAAGCTATGTCATTCATTAAGATAACGGAACAGAATTCTCTCTATAACGACCTGGAACGGAAGTCCGTCCGGGACTTGCTTGAAGATATCAATACGGAAGATCAGAAAGTGGCGTTGGCTGTCCGAGAGACAATCCCCAAAATAGAAGAATTGGTTTTGCAGATCGTTCCCCGCATGAAGCAGGGCGGACGGATCTTTTATCTGGGAGCCGGAACCAGCGGGCGGTTGGGAGTTTTGGATGCTTCCGAAATCCCCCCGACGTTTGGGATGCCTTCCACACTGATTGTCGGCTTGATAGCTGGTGGCGATACTGCCCTCCGGAATCCTGTGGAGAATGCTGAAGACGATGAGGAACGCGGCTGGCAGGAATTGCTGGAGCACCGGGTTAATACGAAGGATACCGTGATCGGCATTGCTGCTTCCGGGACGACTCCTTATGTGATCGGTGCCCTTCGCAAAGCACGTGAACAGGGTATCCTGACCGCCTCCATTTCCAGCAATCCAGATTCACCGATGGCGATGGAGGCCGATGTCGCAATCGAAATGATTGTCGGGCCGGAGTTTGTCACTGGCAGTTCCCGTATGAAATCCGGCACGGGGCAGAAAATGATCCTGAACATGATCTCCACCTCCGTTATGATCCGATTGGGTAGGGTTAAAGGAAACCGGATGGTCAATATGCAGCTCACCAATCAGAAACTTATAGACCGTGGAACCCGCATGGTTGCCGAGGAATTGAATCTTCCCTATAACCAATCCCGCCATCTGCTGTTGATGTACGGCTCCGTTCAGGAAGCTGTCGAGGCTTACCGCAAAGCTTAACGGGTCTGGAGTCGGTTTCAGCTTTTTTCTGTAAGAAGATGAGAAATATATGGAAAATATCTTTATATTTGTCCCATGCATTGTTCCTGCTTCGCAATCTGCGGAAAAGGATTAAAAGGGAATCGGGTGCAAATCCCGGACAGTCCCGCTGCTGTAAGCTTCAAAACGGATTGGGCAATTCTTTTATGCCACTGACGCGAGTTGGGAAGGCGCTCATACCGGAAGTAAGTCAGAAGACCTGCAACGCATATTTTTTCGACGGCTTCGAGGATAGGCCGGAAGAGAACTGTGAAGCCGTAGGCTTTTGCCTTTCTTTATTTCCGTTTCCCGTAGCTATTTACTTGTTTTTAATTATTTTGCCATAATAATTAGGAAAAGAGGCATGAATCTGTGGGTGGGATGAGCTCCGCCTCGATTCATGCTTTCCTTTTATGAGTGTGATTAATCTTCCGGCTTTTGTCGTATAAACCTTTTTTTCGTACCTTTGTGCGTTTCCTCCATAAAGAGAGGAAGATAAATACGACTTCAAATTTGTATATGGAAATGAGAAAAACAGTATTATATGGCGTTTTGGCCTTTTGTTTGGTTGTGTTGAATTCTTGTTTGGGAGACCCGGCCACCCAATTGACGATGGCAAACCAGGCAGGGGTAGTGGTGACCGGTTACGGACCTGGTAAGGCTATTTATACCAAGGGGGACGTAGTGGTCTCTTCGGAAGACTTCCAGAATGCCAATGTGGAAAACGGAGAATGTATTTTGTTTGATTATTCCATCGATTACGGGGTCGCAAACAATATGGGGGCGGGGACGGATACCAGTTATACCGAGGCTATTATTTATGAAAATACGATCTCGGAGGTCAATCGTTGGAACTTCTATAATACGTTGACCGATACCTCTATTGTTGCAAAGGACGAACTATTGCTTTCTTCCCTTCAGGCTCGTTCCGCTTATATCAGAGGCAATTTGTTCCTGTTCACGGAAATGAGCAATCATCCGACAAACCAAGTGGATAGTTTCTCTTTATCCTATGATCCGGATAATTTGTTAGGAGACGATAATATTTATAGCCTTTACCTTCGTACGATTAAGATAAAGGCGGACACGACAAGAGGCGAGTCGATGATTATTCCTTGTGCGTTCGATATCGAAGAGCTGGTGAAAGAGGCGGAAAAGAATAATTCGGATGAATTGAAGTTCCGGATTAATTATGCATATTCATTCGGGAAGGATTCTGCATCGATAAACTGGAAAAGTTCCGATGTGTTTACAATAGACCTGTCCGGAAAAGACAAATAAAGGATAAATAGCAAACGAACGTATTGAAAAAATGTATAAAGAGATATTTAAATTGGTTGTAGCCATCATCTCCCAGCCAGGAAAAGCGTGGGATATTCTGACGAAAAAAGAAGAAAAGGACGATGAGTTTTTATCCCGGTTTGTCTATCCCCTGATTGGATTCGTTACGGTAGCGGCTTTTTTGGGTGTGCTGTTCACCCGGAAAGAGTTTGATGTCGAACTGGCACTGAAATCGTCTATCCGGACACTGGTTGCTGCGTTCGGCGGCTTTTACTTGGCTTCCTATTTGTTGAACGAACTTTGGCAGGGATTGTTTAAACGGGAGAAGGACATGAAGCTGTGTCAACGTTTTGTAGGCTATTCGTCTTCGTTGATGTTTGCTTTGAACATCGTGTTGATGTTGCTCCCGGAGTTTTTCTTTTTGCGTATATTTGTATTATATACGTTTTATATCGTGTGGGAAGGAGCCGGCCCTTATATGCAGGTTGAGGAGAAGATACGTCTGAAGTTTGTCGGGATCGCGACCGGGTTGATTCTGTTGACGCCTTGGCTGATCGAGGTCATCCTTTCCATGTTGATGCCCGGTTTACGTTTTTGATAAAAGAAGTAAGATGAAAGAGAAGATTAGTAATAACATACAGATAAAGAACAAACGGGCGACTTTCGATTATGAGTTGCTCGACACGTTTACGGCAGGGATTGTGCTGACCGGTACGGAGATCAAATCGATACGCTTGGGAAAGGCAAGTTTGGTTGATACGTTCTGTATTGTGGAGAAGGGCGAATTGTGGGTGAAAAATATGTATGTGGCAGAATATTTCTACGGGACATACAATAACCATACGACTCGCCGTGACCGTAAGTTGCTGCTGACTAAAAAGGAATTGCGGAAGATTGAAAGTGCTGCCCGCAATAATGGCTTTACAATTATTCCGACACGTCTTTTCATTAATGAAAAGGGACTGGCTAAAGTTGTTGTTGCTATCGCCAAAGGTAAGAAGGAATATGATAAACGCGATTCTATCAAAGAGCGGGACGACCGCCGGGAGATGGATCGTGCATTTAAACGGAATTGAAAGAATTTATAATTTATGATTTATGCGTCACAAATAAATCATAAATCGCAAATCATAAATCATAACATGGATAAAGAGATATTTTTGAATGTCCTGAAAGAACGTATTTTGATTCTGGACGGAGGAATGGGTACGATGGTCCAGGGATTTAAACTGACCGAGAAAGATTATCGCGGAAAACAGTTTGCTGATTGGACGAGCGACCTGAAAGGAAATAACGACCTGTTATGTATCACCCGGCCGGATGTGATCAAATCGATCCACCGTCAGTATCTGGATGCCGGTGCCGATATTTTTGCTACCAACACTTTCAATGCAAATGCTATCTCGATGGAGGATTACGGCATGCAAGGGCAGGTGAGAAATATCAATTTGGCTGCCGGAAAATTGGCGCGTGAGGTGGCCGATGGCTTTATGAAGGAGCATCCGGATCGCACGATCTTTGTAGCTGGTTCTGTCGGCCCAACTAATAAGACTGCTTCGATGAGCCCTGACGTGAGCGATCCGGCTTACCGTGCTGTCACCTACTTGGATTTGTATAGTGCCTATAAAGAACAGGTAGACGCTTTGGTAGACGGGGGCGTGGATATCGTTTTGTTTGAGACGACTTTCGACACGCTGAATGTGAAAGCCGGACTGGAAGCTGCCGAGGCTGTGTTGAAGGAAAAAGGCAAGGATTTACCGATTATGCTTTCTCTGACGTTATCTGCCCAGGGAGGACGTACGTTTTCGGGGCAGACATTGCTTGCGTTTTTGGCTTCCGTGCAACATACCAATATTGTTAGTGTCGGTCTGAACTGCTCTTTCGGTGCTGCCGATATGAAGCCTTTTCTGGCTGAATTGGCAAAACATGCTCCCTATTATATAAGTGCTTATCCGAACGCCGGTCTGCCGAACAGTTTCGGTTCCTATGATGAGACGCCGGAAAAGATGGCTGTTCATGTAAAATCTTTTATTGACGAAGGGCTGGTGAATATATTGGGAGGCTGTTGTGGTACGACGCCGGCCCATATTGCCAAATATCCCGAACTGGTGAAAGGGGCCAAGCCGCATGTACCGGCTCCGAGGCCCGATTGTCTTTGGTTGTCCGGTCTGGAGTTGCTGGAAGTAAAGCCGGAAAATAATTTCGTGAATGTCGGCGAACGATGTAATGTGGCTGGTTCACGTAAGTTCTTGCGCTTGATCAAGGAAGAAAATTATGAAGAGGCTTTGACAATTGCCCGCAAACAGGTGGAAGACGGCGCGCAGGTGATCGATATCAATATGGATGACGGAATGTTGGATGCCGTGAAGGAGATGACGACTTTCTTGAACTTGATCGCATCCGAACCTGATATTTCCCGTGTTCCCGTGATGATCGACTCTTCCAAATGGGAGGTGATCGAAAAAGGCTTGATGTGCGTGCAGGGTAAAAGCATCGTGAATTCGATTTCTTTAAAAGAAGGCGAAGAGGTATTCCTGCAACATGCCGCCCGCATCAAACAGTTGGGTGCAGCTACGGTCGTAATGGCTTTTGATGAAAAGGGGCAGGCAGACACGTTTGAACGGAAGATCGAGGTTTGCGGACGTGCTTACCGTCTCCTCCGGGAGAAAGTCGATTTCGATCCGAACGGAATTATTTTCGATCCGAATGTGCTGGCTATCGCTACCGGTATGGAAGAACATAACGGGTACGGACTTGACTTTATCCGTGCCGTGGAATGGATCAAGAAGAACCTGCCGGGGGCGAAGGTGAGCGGCGGTGTCAGCAATCTTTCCTTCTCTTTCCGTGGAAATAATTATGTGCGGGAGGCCATGCATTCCGTATTCCTGTATCATGCGATTAACAAAGGCATGGACATGGGGATCGTGAACCCGTCGTCGTCCGTACTCTATGAAGATATAGAACCTGCTTTCCGTATGTTGCTGGAAGACGTCATTTTGGCACGCCGTCCGGAAGCAGCTGAAGAACTGATTGCATATGCCCAGAACCTGCATGTAAAAGCGCAGGAGGGAGAAGGTGAAAAGCAGGATGTCTGGCGTGAATATCCGTTGAAGGAACGTTTGGAAAACGCTCTGATAAAAGGAGTCGGCGATCATTTGGAAGAAGATTTAAAGGAAGCCTTGAAGGAATATCCGCGTGCGGTGGATATTATCGACGGACCGCTGATGGGTGGGATGAATAAGGTAGGCGAATTGTTTGGTGCTGGAAAAATGTTCCTACCGCAGGTTGTCAAGACTGCCCGTACGATGAAAAAGGCAGTCGCCATCTTGCAACCGGCGATCGAGGCAGAAAAGGTCTCTTCTGATTCTGCTAAAGCAGGAAAGGTTCTGTTTGCGACAGTGAAAGGTGACGTGCATGACATTGGAAAGAATATTGTTTCGATCGTCCTGGCTTGCAATAATTATGAGGTGATCGATTTGGGAGTTATGGTCCCGGCAGACGTGATTGTAAAAAAGGCAATCGAAGAGAAGCCCGATCTGGTCTGCCTTTCCGGTCTGATCACGCCTTCGCTCGAAGAGATGGTACATGTGACGGACGAGATGCAGAAAGCTGGCTTGAGTATTCCCATAATGGTGGGTGGCGCCACGACTTCGAAGTTGCATACGGCCATTAAGATCGCTCCGCATTATGACTATCCGGTCATTCATGTGCTGGACGCCTCGCAAAACCCGTTGATTGCGGCCAAACTGTTGAACCCGGATACGCGCGATGCTTATATCGCCCAGCTGAACAGTGAGTATGAAGCTCTGCGTGCCTCTGTGAATAAGAAAAAAGAGATACTGGTCCCGTTGGCGGAAGCCCGGACGAATCGTCCGGTGATCGATTGGGCTTCTTATAACCCGGTTGTCCCGGCTCGGAACGGGGTACAGGTGATTCCTTCTATTCCTTTGGAAGAAATAATTCCATATATTCATTGGACCTTCTTTTTTAGTGCCTGGAAACTGAATGGGCGTTTCTCGGAAATTGCGCAGATCCACGGCTGTGACGCTTGTCGTGCCGCCTGGCTGGCCGAATTCTCGGAAGCGGACCGGACGAAGGCGTCGGAGGCTATGCAGTTATACAAGGATGCAGTTAAGTTGTTGGATCGCTTGGTTGAGATGAAAGCCGAGTATTGCAAGGCGGTTTATGGTTTCTTCCCGGCAAATGGTGATGGGGATAATATCCGTGTGGGTGAAGTCTTGCTTCCAGTTTTGCGTCAGCAGGCGAAAAAAGAGGAAGGAATCTATAAGTCGTTAGCCGATTATGTGATGCCAGTATCGGAAGGGCGTACGGATTATGTCGGCGCTTTCGTGGTGACGGCCGGTACCGGCGCCGAATCTCTGAAAGAACGGTTCGAGCAGGAGGGAGATACCTATAATTCCATGTTGTTGCAAACCTTGACCGATCGTTTGGCCGAGGCTACGGCCGAATATCTCCATGAAAAGGTCCGTAAGGAATATTGGGGATATGCTCCGGATGAATCGCTTTCCATCTCCGACCTGTATAAAGTGAAATATCAGGGAATACGTCCGGCTATCGGTTATCCTTCATTGCCGGACCAGCTTTTGAACTACACGTTGGATAAGTTGTTAAATATGTCACAGATCGGTGTCCGGTTGACGGAAAACGGCGCTATGTATCCGACGGCGACGGTGAGCGGCATTTATATTGCACATCCGGATTCCCAATATTTCATGATTGGTAATATTGATGAAGAACAGATGAAAGATTATGCCTGTCGCCGGAATCTGTCGGAAGCGGAAGTGAAGAAGTTATTGAATAAAAACATTTCAAATTGAAATATATACGCTGGATAGTCTTGTCTCTCCTTCTGGCCGGTATCTGGTGCGCCATGCGTTCGCCGGATATGGGAGAGGCGTATGCCCGGAATGTATATCCTTATATATCGGGTGCTTTGTCCTGTTTTTCTTCTCTATTTTCTTTTTCGATAGGTGATTGCCTGATATACGGTAGTATGGCCGGTTTGCTTGCTTATCTGGTTTATGCCATTGTGAAGAAACGTTCCTGGCGGGTGACAGCCGGACGGATGATCGAATATTTGTTGTGGATATATGTCTGGTTTTATCTGGCTTGGGGATTGAATTATTTCAGGAAAGACTTTTTTACACGGACGGAAATCCCGTATGCGGCTTATTCAGCCGACGCTTTTCGTTCTTATCCACTTATACAGATTCGTTGAATGCGTCCTTTGTGCCTGTCGAAAAAATAGATAAGGCCCTCGTCGCAGAGGAAGTGAAAAAGGGATATCATGAAATTGCCGGGCGTTTCTCTTTAGTCAGTCCTGCCGGGTATTTGCATCCGAAGCCGATGTTAATGCCCTTTTTGATGAGTGGAGTGGGGGTATTGGGGTATATGGGACCGTTTTTTACCGAATATAATCTGAACCCTGATCTGCTCCCGGTCCAGTATCCGTTTACTTATGCACATGAAATGGCGCATGTGTTAGGAATATCCAGCGAGGCGGAAGCGAATTTGTATGGTTTTCTCGTCTGTTCCCGTTCCGGAGTGCCGGAAATCCGGTTTTCGGCTTATTTTGCTTTGTTGCCTTATGTGTTGAGCAATGCCTACGGCTTATTGTCGGAAGAGGAGTTTAATGAATGGAAAGAGACGATCTCCCCCGAGGTAAAAGATCTTTACAACCGGAAAGTCGCTTACTGGGAGAATTTGTACAGCCCGTTTATAGGCGAGATCCAGAGTACCGTTTACAACTGGTTCTTGAAAGGAAACAACATTCCCTCCGGCCGGAAGAATTATTCGGAAGTGGTGGCATTATTGATGGCGCTGGGAAATACGTCCGGAGAGATTTGAGTCCTTGCTGTTTCCATATTGCCTAATTCGAATTAAATCACTACCTTTGCGGCAATTTTTGAGAAGATAGATAAATATAACGCATATGAGTAAGAAATTTGCCGAATACTCGAAACTTGACTTGTCGAACGTCAATAAAGAGGTGCTGAAGAAATGGCAGGATGGCGACATCTTCCATAAGAGTCTTGAAATCCGCGAAGGACATCCCTCGTTTGTCTTTTATGAAGGTCCTCCTTCTGCAAACGGTATGCCCGGTATTCACCATGTGATTGCCCGTTCGATTAAGGATATTTTCTGCCGTTATAAGACCATGAAAGGATATCTTGTCAACCGTAAGGCGGGATGGGATACACACGGACTTCCAGTAGAGCTGGGAGTTGAAAAAACATTGGGTATCACCAAGGAAGATATCGGCAAAAAGATCTCTGTGGCCGAATATAATGCCGCCTGCCGCCGTGACGTGATGAAGTTTACGAAGGAATGGACGGATCTGACACAGAAGATGGGATATTGGGTCGACCTTGAAAACCCGTATATCACTTACGACAATCGTTATATCGAAACATTGTGGTACTTGCTGAAGGAACTGTATAAGAAAGGTTTGCTTTACAAAGGGTACACGATCCAGCCGTATTCGCCGGCCGCCGGAACGGGGCTTAGCTCGCACGAGTTGAACCAGCCGGGGTGTTATCGCGACGTGAAGGATACGACTTGTACGGCTCAGTTCCGCATTCTCGATCCGAAACCGGAGATGGCGGGATTTGGCGAACCGTTCTTCTTGGCATGGACCACTACTCCGTGGACTTTGCCTTCCAACACGGCTCTTTGTGTGGGTCCAAATTTCACTTATGTGGCTGTTCAGACCTATAATCCATATACAGGTATGCCGATGACGGCTGTTTTGGCTAAGGACTTGTTGAATGTGTATTTCAATCCGAAAGCCGCCGATCTGGCTCTGACCGATTATAAACCGGGCGATAAACTGGTGCCGTTCAAAGTGGTCGGCGAATGGAAAGGACCGGAACTGGCCGGCATGCATTACGAGCAGCTGATCCCGTGGGTCAATCCGGGAGAAGGTGCTTTCCGGGTAATCACCGGCGACTATGTGACGGTGGAAGATGGTACGGGTATCGTACATATCGCTCCGACTTTCGGTGCGGATGACGACCGTGTGGCAAAAGCAAGCGGCGTACCTCCTTTGATGATGATCGACAAAGATGGGAACCGCCGTCCGATGGTCGATATGACAGGTAAATTCTATCTGCTGGAAGACCTCGATCCCGAGTATGTTCAGGAGCATATGAATGCGGCCGACTACGACCCGTGGCAGGGCAAGTTCGTGAAGAACGCTTATGATGCGACCAAAGGCGAAAAAGACGAAACGCTGGATGTTGAAATCTGCATGATGCTGAAAGCACAGAACCGTGTGTTCCGCATCGAGAAGCATGTGCACAACTATCCGCATTGTTGGCGTACGGACAAGCCTGTGTTGTACTATCCGCTGGATAGCTGGTTTATCCGCACGACCGCTTGCCGCGAACGGATGATTGAACTGAACAATACGATCAACTGGAAACCGCAGAGCACCGGCACGGGACGTTTCGGCAAATGGTTGGAAAACCTTCAGGACTGGAACTTGAGCCGTAGTCGCTACTGGGGAACGCCGTTGCCTATCTGGCGTACCGAAGACGGGGCGGAAGAAATCTGCATCGGTTCGGTTGAAGAACTGTACAATGAAATTGAGAAATCCGTAAAAGCCGGGCTGATGGAGTCCAACCCGTATAAGGAATTGAAATTCCAGCCGGGCGAATATACGAAGGAGAACTACGAAAAGATCGACCTTCACCGTCCGTATGTGGATGATGTGATTCTGGTTTCCGAAAGCGGTAAGCCGATGAAGCGCGAGACCGACCTGATCGACGTATGGTTCGATTCCGGCGCGATGCCTTATGCTCAGATTCATTATCCGTTCGAGAACAAGGAAATCTTCGACGACCGCAAGGTTTATCCGGCCGATTTCATCGCCGAAGGCGTCGACCAGACACGCGGATGGTTCTTTACTTTGCATGCGATTGCTACGATGGTATTCGATAGCGTGTCGTATAAAGCCGTCGTTTCGAACGGCTTGGTGTTGGACAAGAATGGCAACAAAATGTCCAAACGTCTAGGTAATGCCGTCGATCCGTTCGCCACGATTGAGCAGTACGGTTCCGATCCTTTGCGCTGGTACATGATTACGAATGCCTCTCCGTGGGATAACATCAAGTTTGATATCGACGGTATCGAAGAAGTTCGCCGCAAGTTCTTCGGTACATTATATAATACATATTCGTTCTTCGCCTTGTATGCGAATGTGGACGGTTTCGATTATTCCGAACCGGATGTGGATTGGAAAGAACGTCCCGAAATCGACCGTTGGATTCTGTCGTTGCTGAATTCGTTGGTAAAGGATGTGGATGGATTCCTGGATACATACGAACCGACCCGTGCCGGACGTGCGATCTCTGATTTCGTAAACGATAACCTGAGTAACTGGTATGTGCGCCTGAACCGCCGCCGTTTCTGGGGTGGAGGTATGACGACCGACAAGTTGTCCGCTTACCAGACTTTGTACACCTGTCTGGAAACGGTCGCCAAGTTGATGGCTCCGATCGCGCCGTTCTATGCAGACCGGTTGTTCTGTGACCTGATCGCCGCTACCGGACGCGAAAAGGTTGAATCTGTCCACCTGTCCGAATTCCCGGTTTGCAATGAGGCAATGATCGACAAGGACCTGGAAGAACGTATGCAGATGGCTCAGGATGTGTCTTCTATGGTGCTGGCTTTGCGCCGTAAGGTGAACATCAAGGTGCGTCAGCCGCTTCAAACCATCATGGTCCCGGTTGTGGATGCTCACCAGCAGGAAAGCATCGAAGCCGTGAAAGCGCTGATCTTGAACGAGGTCAATGTGAAGGAACTGAAGTTTGTCGATAATGCCGCCGGTATTTTGGTGAAGAAGATCAAGCCGGACTTCAAGAAGCTGGGCCCGCGTTACGGCAAGATCATGAAGGCATTGGCCGCCGCTATCCAGGCGATGAGCCAGGACGAAATCAATGCGTTCGAGAAAGTCGGAACATTCACGCTGACCGTTGAAGGACAGGAGGCGATGATCGAACGTGCAGACGTCGAAATCATCTCCGAAGACATACCGGGCTGGTTGGTTGCGAACGAAGGCCGCTTGACGGTGGCGCTGGATATCACCGTGACGGAAAACCTCCGCAAGGAAGGGCTGGCGCGTGAGTTGGTAAACCGTATCCAGAACCTGCGTAAGAGCAGCGGTTACGACATTACTGACAAAATATCCGTCACTGTCCTTTCGAACGATGGGATGGACGAGGCGATCAAGGACTTCAATTCCTATATCGCAAACCAGGTGTTGGCTGTATCAGTGGAAATTACGGATGTGATCAGCGACGCGACCGAGATGGATTTCGAAGACTTCAAGCTTTCGGTCCGGATCGAAAAAGCATAAATATTCAATGAATAATGAATAATTAATAATGAACAATGGAAGAATTGCTTATATTTGTGGGCAAGAGAAAAGGAAATCTTTCTCATTGTTGAATTATTCATTATTCATTCTTGATTGTTAATTATTAATTTAAATGAACCATGGCAGAAAAGACAAGATATTCGGATGCCGAACTCGAGGAGTTCCGCGCCATAATATTGGAAAAGCTGGAAAAGGCGAAAAAAGATTATGACCTGTTGAGATCCGGTGTCACCAATTCTGACGGCAATGATGTCGCCGATACATCTCCTACGTTTAAAGTATTGGAGGAAGGTGCTGCGACTTTATCGAAGGAAGAGGCCGGTCGTTTGGCACAACGCCAGATGAAGTTTATCCAGAACTTGCAGGCGGCATTGATCCGGATTGAGAATAAGACATACGGTATTTGCCGCGAGACCGGTAAATTGATCCCGAAAGAAAGATTACGTGCAGTACCTCACGCTACGTTGAGTATCGAAGCTAAACAGGGAGGTGCCAAGTAAATGAGATATTCCAAAGGTTGGGGAGCAGCGTTGATTGTGATGCTGCTCCTTATTCTTGACCAGGCTCTTAAAATATGGATTAAAACTCACATGCAGCTGCATGAGAGTATCGAAATTACTCCGTGGTTTTATTTGTACTTCACCGAGAATCCGGGAATGGCTTTCGGGATAGAAGTGATCGGTAAGTTGTTTTTATCGGTATTCCGTATTATAGCTGTCGGCTTTATCGGTTATTACCTGTATAAGCTGGTGAAACAGAATTATGCCTTTGGCTTTATCGCCTGTATCTCGTTGATCTTTGCAGGGGCTATTGGGAACATCATCGACTCTATATTCTATGGGGTGGTGTTCGATCATAGTTTTGGACAGGTAGCCTCATTTATGCCGGAGGGTGGAGGCTATGCCAGTTGGTTGCACGGGAAAGTGGTCGATATGTTCTATTTTCCTTTGATACAGACGGTGTTGCCCGAATGGATTCCGGTGTGGGGAGGAGAGGAGTTCATCTTTTTCCGTCCGATCTTTAACTTGGCCGATTCGGCGATTTGCGTAGGCGTCTTTTTGTTGTTGCTGTTCTACCGTCATACATTGTCGACAAGTCTCTCAAAAGAAAAATAAAAGAATTGATGCGGAACAGGCTGCATAGATATAGATATAATGTCGTTTTGTTGCTGGCAACCTGGTTGGTTGCCTGTAGCAAAGTACCGGATGACATTCTTTCGGAAAAGAAAATGCAAGCTGTACAGGTGGATATGCAATTGGCAGAAGCTATGATTAACCTGGACAGCAAGGCGTTTTCCGATAATGCCCGTAAGGAGGCTCTATATCAGTCCATCTTCCGCAAATACGATATCACACAAGCCGAGTACGACAGTTCGCTCATTTGGTATGGACGGCATCTGGATATTTATATGAAGGTGTATGACCGTGTGCTGGCCGATTTGAATAAACGGCAGAAAGCGTTAGGCGACGTACAGGCTTTGGCTGCACCTGTTTCCAAACAGGATTCGGTGGATATCTGGCCTCGTCGCACCTCTTTAAGGTTGGAGCCCGATGCTCTGTTTAACGGTGTGACGTTCGACATCAAACCGGAAACGAACTATTCGTCCGGCAGCACGTTTGTGTTGGGGATGAATGTCTGGGGTATCAATAAAGGGATGGTCTATAAACCGGAAATACGCATAAGTGCTGATCAGGGCGATACGATCGTGACTGTCAATGACAAGGTGCTTCGTGATGGTTATCATGAAACCGTTTTGAAGACAGTTCCGACTAAACAGGTCAAACGTGTGTACGGTTATATCTTTATGAACAATGCCGATTCTTCCTACTACAAAGTTTATTTGGACAGCCTGAACCTTATGAAATATAATTACGGTCGTCTGACCGATATGGCAAAAGATTCGTCTGCCGTAAAAATATCCACAGCGGAATAAAAAGTGTTATGCGCCGGATCGCTTCCCATTATATCTATTGGAGACAGTTCTACCGGCTGCACTATGTCGAGTTGAATGATAACGGCGTATTGGCCGGAATTTTCCCTTTGGAAGGGGAAATTGCGGGTACGGAGTTCTATGACGGCATCTTGATCCTTGTACCTATTCCCGCGCTTGACGCAGGGGTGCAGGAGAACAAGCGGTGTCATCAGGATTCTTATTCTGACACATCTTTTGTAATTCCGAGTCAAGCGCGGGAACAGGGCACTTTTGACATGCTGCCGGGAGAACAGTTGGCAGATGCCTTGGAACGTCAAGGTTTTACAGGTATTGCTGAAGCGGGTTCGCCTGTTTGTGTGCTGTTATTGGGCGGCATTCCCCTGGCAACGGCGAAATTCGGCGCAGATGACAGCCGTAGCGATGGCTACATTCAAAGACTCTGATGTTTCTCTTTCGGGTGGAAAGCTTGGAATATAAAGTTTTTGATTAATCAACTTTTCTATTTGCGGACGTATTCCGTTCCCTTCGTTCCCCATCACGATGATTCCGTTTGCCGACAATTCCTTTGTGTACATGTTTTCTCCGTCGAGGAATGTACCGAACAACGGAATTTGTCTTGCCGCCTGGGCTTTCAGGTAGTCTTCCAGTTCCGTGTAATGGACTTTTACATGTGCCAGTGCGCCCATTGTGGCCTGCACAGTCTTCGGACTGAAGACATCTGCGGTGTCGGGGCTGCAAACGATATGTTCGATGCCGAACCAGTCGGCAAGGCGTATGATGGTTCCGAGATTTCCAGGGTCCTGTATGCCGTCTAAAGCTAAAACGAGCGAGGTAGAAGGATCGGCTTCGTCGAGCGACCAGTCCGGGCGCTTGAACACGGCAAGTACATCCTGCGGGTTTTTCAAGAAACTGGCTTTACGGATGTCATCCCCTTCCGCTTCCAATAGTTCTTTCGCCGGAATGTTTCCCTGCATCGCCATCCAGGATGGTTTGGCGAGAATCAGTTCGCATTCGAAAGCAAACATCATGTCGGCAACCAGTTTGTTTCCTTCGGCAACGAATGCATTCAGTTCGTTCCGATATTTCTTCATTTCCAATGAATGGATGTACTTTACTTTCCCCTTGCTTAGCATCTTTACTCTTTTTATGCGGCAAAGGTAATTGGTTTTTACGATTTATGATTTATGATTTGTGATTTATGTGTCGTTGATAAATCATAAATCATAAATCATAAACCACATTTTATTTTTACATTTGCGTGCGTAAAAACTTGAATGATGAAGGGAATCCAAACACTATATTTCATTTGTTTCCTATTGTTGTTAATCTCCTGTAGCTCGACAAAATATGTAGGCGAAGGAGAATACCTGTTGGACAAAGTGGAGATTGTGTCGGATGGCAAGACTTATAAAAACAGCGATTTGAAGCCTTATTTGCGCCAGCAACCCAACTTTAAAGCATTCGGGCTGATGAAATGGCAGTTGTTCGTGTATGATTGGTCGGGCCGGAACGAGAAGAAATGGATCAATAAACAGCTTCGCCGGATGGGAGAGGCTCCCGTCATTCTGGATACGACGCTGGTAACGCAGTCGGTTGACGAGTTGAAACGTTTCTTTATCAATAAAGGATATATGAATGCCGAAGTCTCGGCTTCTATTGATACTTCACGAGTCAAAAAGGCTGTCGTGACCTATAGGATCGTCCCTAACACTCCTTACCGGATTCATAATTATTCGATGGATTTGAGCGATCCTAAGATCGATAGCATTGCTAAGCTCAAACCGCCTCACCGTTCCGTGCTGGCTTCGGCTTTTCGTACTTATTCCGACGATTATACTTCTCTGATAAAAGACAGTGCCTTGTTTGACCGCGATGTGCTGGACAAGGAGAGGCAACGCATTACGACTTTGCTTCGTCGGCGTGGTTATTATGCTTTCAACCGGGATTACCTGTCTTATATTGCCGATAGCTCTTTGAATCGGAATATCGTAGATTTGGATATGCTTCTGAAACCGTACCGTTTGCAGAAGCCTGACGGGACGGTGGTCGACACGTTACATCGTCAGTATTACATTAAAGACGTTTCGATTGTGACCGATTATGACCCGTTGACGTTAGAGGAAAACAACGCTATGCCTTACGATACGGTTCGAACTGACGGTATTGATATCCTATACGGCAAGAACGGCAGAAGTATCCGTCCGGGAGTCTTGCGCAAGAGCAATTATATCATGCCGGGACGCTTGTATAACGAGCGGACGGTGGAGCAGACCTATTCTTCGTTTGCCACGCTGCGTGCTTTGCGTAATGTAAATATCCGTTTTTCGGAGGTCGAAGAGAACGACACGATGAAGCTTAATTGTACGATCTTGACTTCTCCCGCAAAACTGCAAGGTTTTGGGGTCGATCTGGAAGGGACGAATTCGGCAGGGGATTTTGGATTTGCTTCCAGTTTGAGTTATCAGCACCGAAACTTGTTCAAGGGCTCGGAGGTTTTTTCTGCTAAAGTACGCGGTGCATACGAGGCGTTGACCGGCAGCCAGTCGGAAGGAAACAACTTTTGGGAATTCGGTGCGGAAGCATCTGTTTTGTTTCCCCGTTTCCTGTTCCCCTTCTTGCATGAAAATTTCCGTCGTAAGATTCGTGCAACGACCGAACTGAAGGTGAACTACAGCATACAAACACGTCCGGAATTCAAAAGAGCCATCGTCTCTGCAGGATGGAATTATATCTGGCAGGAGCGGAGCAATATGCAGGCGCGCCATGTGTTCAAGTTGTTGGACATTGACTATGTGCACTTGCCGAAGATAAGTCAGTCGTTTAAAGATTCGTTGCCTGAATCTACTTTGCTTTACAATTTTACCGACCAGTTTATTGTCGGTTCCGGTTATACCTATTCTTTTAATAATTATGATCCTCAGAATCGTTTGAGGAATACGCATTCCGTTCGCTTCTCCTTCGAGATGGCAGGCAACTTGCTGTATGGGCTTTCCCGTCTGACTGGTGCGGATAAGGATGACGAAGGGCGCTATAAATTGTTTGGGATTAATTATGCCCAGTTTGTGAAAGGGGATATAGATTTCAGTAAAAGTATCGTGTTGGACAATCGTAACAAGTTGGCTTTCCACATTGGTATCGGAGTCGGTTATCCGTATGGTAACTCGAAGATGCTACCGTTCGAACGCAGCTATTTCTCTGGAGGTGCAAATAGTGTCCGCGGTTGGTCCGTACGTTCGCTCGGTCCCGGTAGCATGCCGCTCGATTCGGTCAAGTCCTTTGCCCAGCAGATCGGTGATATCCGTCTGGATCTGAATTTGGAATACCGAACGAAACTATTTTGGAAATTCGAGATGGCGGCCTTTATTGATGCCGGTAATATCTGGACTTTCCATAAGGATGAGAGCCGTCCGAACGGTAACTTCGATTTTTCCCGTTTCTACAAAGAGATTGCCGTCTCTTATGGATTAGGTCTCCGCCTCGATTTCGATTTCTTCCTGATCCGTTTCGATACCGGTATGAAAGCCTATAACCCGCAGGAAAGTGGCAGAAGGAAATGGGCTATCCTGCATCCGAACTTTGGCAGTAACTTCGCGTGGCATTTTGCGGTGGGATATCCGTTCTGATTTTATTTCCTTCTTTATGTAGTTCGACTACATATGAATTTAGGAGGAAAAATAACAAAAATATTTGCTTGTTAAAATAATATTACTACCTTTGCACCGCAAATAAGGATGGTTCCGTAGCTCAGCTGGATAGAGCA
>ULWT01006589.1_pt1 | contig 28946 bp, 29 predicted proteins | sample 1960611 | NCBI WGS metagenome assembly ULWT01 (sample SAMEA4835819, study PRJEB28245) | human gut metagenome | biome: gut microbiome; material: fecal sample | place: Denmark | collected 2008
CTATTTCTTGTATTTTATCATACCCTAAATTCTCAATATAATCAATAGCAGCACCTAATCCTATTACACCTTCTACATTTTGTGTTCCTGCTTCAAATTTATTTGGTAATGGCGCAAAAGTTGTGTCTTGCTCATAAACGTATTCAATCATATCTCCTCCCATTAAGAATGGAGACATTTTATTTAATATTTCCTTTTTTCCATATAATACGCCTATTCCAAGTGGTGCAAGCATTTTATGTCCTGAGAATACTAAAAAGTCTGCATCTAAATCTTGAACATCAATCTTCATGTGCGGAATACTTTGTGATGCATCAACTATTACTATAGCTCCTTTTTTATGTGCATATTTGATGATTTTCTTTACATTGTTTATTGTTCCTAAAACATTTGAAACATGTGTAATTCCAACTATTTTTGTTTTGTCTGTGATTTTATTTTCTATTTCTTCATCTGTTAATTCAAATTCATCATTTATATACATATAATTTAATTTGCTACCTGTATTTTTTGTAACTTTTTGCCATGGAACTAAATCTGAATGATGTTCCATTATTGAAATTACTACTTCATCATCTTTTTTTAGGTTGTCCATTCCATATGAATATGCAATTAAATTTAAACTTTCTGTGGCATTTTTAGAAAATATTATTTCTTCTCTATGTCTTGCATTTATGAATTTTGCTATTTTTGTTCTTGTGTTTTCATATTGTTCAGTTGCTTCTACACTTAGTGAATATGCTCCTCTGTGTGGGTTTGCATTGTATTTTTGGTAGAATTCTTCTACTGCTTTTATTACTTGGATTGGTTTTTGTGTTGTTGCTCCACTGTCTAGATATGTAATGTTTTCATTTTCTAGTAGTGGAAAATCTTTTTTTATAGTATTCATTTTTTATTTCCTTTCTTAATAATTAATTATTAATATTATAAAAATCTTCTAATAGCAATTCGTTTTCATATAAATATTGTGCTAATTCTTTTCCAACATATCTAATATGCCATGGTTCATATGGAACTTTGGTTGTTTTTTCACCATTCTTTGGATATCTTAAAATAAACCCATACTTATATAATATTGGATGCATTTTCTTTAAAATTGGTTCTGAAATATCAAAATTATCATTATTTGAAATCCATTCATTATCAATTTTCACCTCAATATCTAATGCTAATCCTGTATGATGTTCACTTGTACCAACAGGACACACTATTTTATCAGCATAATCTTTTCCATATTTAATACAAAATTGTTCATATAAAGATTGTTGTTCTATTTTATCTCTTAAGGCATGTTTTATTCCTATTATTACATTTTCTTTTTCCATTTCATCTTTCAATTCTAAAAAATGTTTATATGTAATATTTTCAACAATAATTTCACGGTTGTCCGTACTTTTAATATTTATATATTTGAATTTTTCATAATCTTTAGCGTTATATGGATTTTTTCTATTTACTAATATTGCATATGTTGTGTTAATATTGTCGTTTTTCATTATATTTTGCATAATTTCTCCTTATATAGACTTGATTTTACATATTTTTAATGTTACTATATAGATAACAATATTAATAAGGGTATAGATTATATACTCATTGCAACTATAGGAGGTAACATTATGACTAGTGACATGAAAAAAGATTTAGCAAGAGATATCAAATTAGGAATACATCAGTTTACAGATATTATTCCTGAAATCTACTTTCGAGATGATTCTGAAAGCATTATGATTGTCTTTGAAAAAGTAATTCCTGATAAAGAAACCATTTCAAACATCAAGTCTGCTCTTAAAATATTCGGTAATGAAGTCTTACTAAATGATCTTTCAGAAAACAAATTTATTTCACTTTTAATTGTAAGAAATTAACACCCCTTATCTTGTTCACTTACGATTAGCCTCCATTGGAGGCTAATTTTGTTAATCTAACCTCATATCAATTTCTTTTAAAATTTCATCTTTTAATTCTTCATTTTTTATATTTTCTAATATTTTATTAAATCTAGCTCTAACCATCAATTTCATAGCCTCTTTAAGTTCAAATCCTCTACTCATAATATAGAATAATTCTTTTTCTCCTATTTTACCAGCTGAACTTGAATGATTTCCTTCAACTTCTTCTTCAGAACAAAGTAACATTGGTAAAGCTATTGATTTTGCTGTATCAGATAATAACATACAAGCTTCATTTTCGTTTCCTGTAGCTTTTTTGCAACCTTTTTTAAAATCAATTGTTCCTTTAAAATGTTTTTTAGCTACATCTTTTAATGCTCCTTGAACTTCTATATCTATATTTGATTTTTTTCCTCTTAATTCACCAATATAGTTTAAATCAAATAATTGATTTTCTTTTCCTAAATATATTGTATTTAATTGATTGTCACAACTATCTCCTAATAAATTAGAATAATAATTTGTAATGCTATTTTTTCCTCCAAAATCTATTATTGTATAATTAATCTTTGCATTTTTTTCAAAATCATTTTCAATTGCTAAAAAATTGTTTGATTTTATATTCATTAAATTAATTAAAATTATATTTAATTCTGAATTTTCTTTAGCTTTTGCTTTTATTATTCCATTGTGATAATTTTCATTTTCTTGGTTTGAAATATATTTTATTATTACTGTTGATTTTGTATTTTCATTTGCAGTAATTTCTATATTATCTAATAATATAGAGTTTTCATCATCAAATTTAAAATCTATTTCTGTTTCTTCATTTTTACATCCATTTAAATTTAATTTTAGTTTTTGATTTGCTTGTGCTTTTACTTGATTTGTAAGTTCTTCACTTAAACCATATGCTAAATTTATATCTCTGTTATTTTCATTTTGTTCTATATCTATTTTAGATGTATCACCTGTTATTGTAATATTTTCGAATTCTGGTATAACTTCTGGAATTTCAATATTTTCTAATTTTATATTGTTTATTCTAAAATTTTTAGCAGTTCTAACTGGTGTTTCATTTAATTTTAAATTTTCCATATTATCCTATTGCTCCTTCTAACTCTAAGTTAATAAGATTATTCATTTCAACAGCGTATTCTACTGGCAGTTCTTTAGCTATTGGATGTGCAAACCCTCTTACTATCATTGCTTTTGCATCTTCTTCTGATAGTCCTCTACTCATTAAATAGAATATTGTTTTATCACTTATTTTACCAATTTTGGCTTCGTGTGAGAATTCTACTTCATCTGTTCTTATGTCATTTGTTGGTATTGTGTCTGATATTGATATATCATCTAACATAAGTGATTCACATGATACTGATGATTTTGAATTTTTTGCATTTTCATTTATTCTTACTAAACTTCTATATGTGCATTTACCACCATTTTTTGATATTGATTTTGCATTTACTACACTTGATGTGTTTGGTGCATTATGAATTACTTTAAATCCATTATCTAGATTTTGTCCTCCACCTGCAAATGATATTCCTGTAAATTCTGTTTTTGCTCCATCGCCATTTAATATACTCATTGGGTAAAGCATTGATATTTTTGAACCAAATGAACCTGATACCCAATCCATTTTTGCATTTTTTCCTACTATTGCTTTTTTAGTATTTAAATTTAACATATTTTTTGACCAGTTTTCTATTGTTGAATATCTTAAATAAGCATTATCTGCTACATATAATTCTACGCATCCAGCGTGTAAATTAACTTTATTATATTTTGGTGCTGAACATCCTTCTATGAAATGTAAACTTGCACCTTCTTCTAATATTATTAATGTATGCTCAAATTGCCCAGATTCTGGTGAATTTAGTCTGAAATATGATTGTAATGGTATATCTACTTTTACACCTTTTGGTACATATACAAATGAACCTCCTGACCAAACTGCTCCATGTAATGCAACAAATTTGTGGTCATTTACTGGTACACATTTCATAAAATGTGATTTTACTAATTCTGGATATTCTCTTACAGCTGTTTCCATATCTGTATAAATTACACCTTGTTTGATTAATTCTTCTTTCATACTGTGATAAACAACTTCTGAATCATATTGTGCCCCAACACCTGCAAGTGATGTTTTTTCTGCTTCTGGTATTCCTAATTTATCAAATGTATCTTTTATATCTTCTGGTACATCATCCCAAGAACTATTTAATTTTGATTTTGGTTTTACATATGTTGCAATTTCATCCATATTTAGTTCTGATAAATCTGGTCCCCATGTTGGCATTTCTAAGTTATTATATACTTCTAATGCTTTTAGTCTGAATTCTCTCATCCAGTCTGGGTCGTTTTTTTGTTTTGATATTTCTTCTATTATTTCTGGTGTTAAACCTTTTTTTATTTTGAAGTCGTATTCGTCTTTGTTTTTTATATCATAGATATTTCTATTTATTTCTTCTAAATTTGTTTTCATTTTATTCCTTTCTCAGTTTTAAAACTTGTTTTTTTATGTTAAGTATGTTATAATATATAAAAAACTTAGGAGGATAATACTATGAACAATAGCAAACATCGCATTGCAAAATCAATTGTACGGATAATTTATATAGCACTTATTTATTTTGCTTCTGAATCATCCTTTTCTGTTTCACAACTAATATTTTTTTCATCAGCTTGTATATTAGCTACACAAATATTTGATTTTATATTTGATAAAACATCTGATGATATTTAAAATTAATGCGACATGTATCCTTATACCAGCCATTTTATTTGGCTGGTATTTCATTTTTATTTATACTGTGCATACCCGTTTTCTTCAATTTCTGAAGCCAATTCTTGCCCACCTGTTTTAACAATTTTTCCATTAACCAAAACATGAACATAATCAACCTTTAAACTATGCAAAATTTTAGTATTATGAGTAATAATTAAAACAGCATTATTCTTATTTTTAAACATCTCAATACCCTTTGAAACAGTCTTTATTGCATCAACATCAAGTCCTGAATCTGTTTCATCAAGAATAGCAAGTTTTGGATTTAATACAAGCATTTGAAGAATTTCGTTTTTCTTTTTTTCTCCACCTGAAAATCCTACATTTAAGCTTCTTTCCATATTTTTAGAATTCATATTTAATTCTTCCATATATTTTTTTAGTTCATCTTTAAATTGAAATATTTTTACAGGTTGTCCAGTTATTTTATTTTTTGCATATTTTAAGAAGTTTGTTACTGAAACTCCAGGTATTTCTTCTGGTAATTGGAATGACATAAATATTCCTTTTCTTGCAATTTCGTCAGTTCTTGATTCTGTAATATCTTCACCATCAAATGTTATTGTTCCATTTGTTTTTGTATATTCTGGGTTATTTAATATTGCATTTGCTGTTGTTGTTTTTCCAGAACCATTTGGTCCCATTATTACATGGATTTCTCCTTTTTTTATATTTAAATCTATTCCTTTTAATATTTCTTTTTCTCCTGCGTTTACATGTAAATCTTTTATTTCTAATAAATTGTTGTCCATAATTTTAATTCCTTTCCTTTTTTGCTATTCTTCTTGCACAGCATCTACATTTTTCTTTATTTATATCATAATCACAATCTAAGTTGCTTAATCCTAATACTTTATGTACATATTTTGCTAGCTTATTTATTGTTTTATCCGTTATCGCTAATTTTATTCTTTCTGCTTCTTTTTTTGCATCATCTTCTTCAAGATTTAAAACATCTTTTAGAAATACGTAAACAATATCATAAGCTTCTAAAATTTTCTTTGCTAAATTTTCTCCTGATTCTGTTAATTCTATTGTTCCATATGATTCATAATTTAATAAGCCTTCATCTTTTAAGTTGTATATTGCTTTATTTACACTTGGTTTTGTACAATTCATTTTTTGTGCTATGTCTGTTACACGCACATTACCATTTTGCTGTTTTAATATATACATTGTTTTCAGATATTCTTCAGATGATTTTGATATCATGTTTTTTCTCCTTTTATATTTTTGTTAACTACGGTTAACATTATACTATCTTGCAGATTGTTTGTCAAGGCTAACATTAAAAAAACGACATAATTTTTGCTAATATATAACAAAAATTATGCCATTTTCTATTTACCCTAAAGCTACATCTAAAATCATCATAATTACAAAACCAATTGCAACTCCAATAGTTCCAATATTTGAATGTTCTCCTGCTTGTGATTCTGGTATTAATTCTTCAACTACCACATAAATCATTGCACCTGCTGCAAATGATAATAAATATGGTAAAATTGGAACAACTGCATTTGTAAGCAATATTGTAACAATCGCTCCTATTGGTTCTACTATTCCTGATAAAGTTCCATATAAGAAAGCCTTTGGTTTTGATACCCCTTCACTTTTTAGTGGCATTGAAATAATTGCACCTTCTGGAAAGTTTTGAATTGCAATTCCTACCGCTAAAGCAAAAGCCCCTGCCATAGTAATTCCTGTATTTCCAATTAAAGCTCCTGCAAAAGTTACTCCTACTGCCATTCCTTCTGGTATATTGTGAAGTGTTACTGCTAAAACCAGCATTGTTGTTTTCTTTAATTTTGATTTTATTCCTTCTGGTTTATCGTTTTCTAAGTGCATATGTGGAATTAAACTATCTAATAGTAATAAAAATACTATTCCAAATAAAAATCCTATTGTGGCCGGAATCCATGCAACTTTTCCTTGTGACTCTGCCATATCTATTGCTGGAATTAATAAAGACCAAATTGATGCTGCAATCATTACTCCTGATGCAAATCCTAATAAGATTTTTTCTACTTTTTGACTCATTTTATTTTTCATTAAAAATACCATTGCTGAGCCTAAGGTCGTTCCTAAAAATGGTATTAATAGACCTGTTACTAAATTCATTTTCATACCCCCTTTTTTATTTTATATTATCATATTGATTTATAAATTTCTATATTTTGAATATTTTTTTATTTTTTTGTTATACTAATTTTGAATTTAAAATTAAATTCATTCTTATTTTTGGAGGTTTTTATCATGAATGGAAATCAAAAAATTTGTTGCAGTGTTAAAAGCTGTAAATACAATAATTTAGAAAACCGTTGTGAATTAGCTCAAATCCAAGTTTCACCAACAAAAGATTGTAATACAAAAAATGCTGATGAATCAATGTGTTCTAGTTATGAATATCAAAAATAAAAAAAGTTGTTAATTGGGATTTTCCCTTTTAACAACTTTTTTTATTTTATTCAACTTCATCATTGCAATCTTCAAATTGTGAATTATATAGTTTAGCATAAAATCCATCTTTTGCTAATAATTCTTCATGATTTCCTTGTTCAACAATATCTCCATGATCCATAACTAAAATTAAGTCTGCATTTTTTATTGTAGATAATCTATGTGCAATAATAAAACTTGTTCTACCTTTCATTAAATTGTCCATTGCTGATTGAATTTGTTGCTCTGTTCTTGTATCTATTGAACTTGTAGCTTCATCAAGTATTAATATTTTTGGATTTGCAAGTATAACTCTTGCTATTGTTAGTAATTGTTTTTGACCAGCTGATATATTTGTTGATTCTTCATTTATTTTTGCATCATAACCTTTTGATAAAGTTTTTATATAGTGATGAACATGGGCTGCTTTGGCTGCTTCTATTACCTCTGAGTCTGTTGCATCTGGTTTACTATATTTAATATTTTCTTTTATTGTTCCTCCAAATAGCCATGTGTCTTGAAGTACCATTCCAAACATTTTTCTAAGTTCACCACGTTTGAATTCTTTTATGTTGTGCCCATCTAAAAGAATTGCTCCACTATTTACATCATAAAATCTCATCAATAATTTTACCATTGTTGTTTTTCCAGCTCCTGTTGGACCAACAATTGCTATTTTTTGACCATCTTTTACATCTGCATTAAAGTCATTTATTATTGTTTTTTCTTGGTCATATCCAAAATGAACATGCTCGAATTTGATATTTCCTTTTAATCCATCTGTTGATAATGGATTTTTTACATCTTCAACTTCTTCTTTTTCTTCTAAGAATTCAAAAATTCTTTCAGCAGCTGCAAGCATTGATTGTATTGTGCTTGATATTTGTGCAACTTGCCCTATTGGTTGTGTGAATTGTTTATTATATTGTATAAAACTTTGTATATTACCAACTGTTATTCTTCCTTTTACTGCAAAATAACCACCTAAAATTGCTACAGCAACATAACCAACATTTCCAACAAAGTTCATTAATGGATGCATTAATCCTGATAAGAATTGTGAACGCCAACCTGATTTGTAAAGTTCTTGGTTGTCTTTTTCAAATTCTTTTATTGCTTCATTTTCTCTTCCAAATACTTTTACTATATTGTGTCCTCCATATACTTCCTCAACTTGACCATTTACGTGTCCCAAGTATTCCTGCTGCTTTACAAAGTATTTTTGTGATTTACCAATTACTTTTTTTAGTATTACTGCTGATATTGGTAATATTAATAAACTTACAAGTGTCATTTCCCAGCTTATTGAAAGCATCATAACTAAAATTCCTATTATTGTAAATATTGATGTTATTATTTGTGTAATACTTTGGTTTAGTCCTGTACTTAATGTATCAACATCATTTGAAATTATAGATAGAACCTCTCCATTTGTTCTTTTGTCAAAATATTTCATTGGTAATTTGTTTATTTTTTCTGTTAGCTCATTACGTATTTTATATGTTGCTTTCTGAGCTACACCTGCCATAATATAGCTTTGTATCATTGAAAATAATGCACTTACTGCATATAAGCCTAATGCAAATAAAATTATTTTCCCGATTTTAGCAAAGTCTATTCCACCTGTTCCGTTAATTTTGTTCATTAATCCTGTGTATATTTCAGTTGTTGCATTTCCTAATATTTTTGGACCAACAATACTAAAAATTGTACTTCCTATTGCAAATATCATTACAATTATTATAGCTATTTTATGTTCAGAAAGTCTATTAGCTAATTTTTTTGTTGTTCCTTTTACATCTTTTGCTTTTTCTGCTGGGCCATGTCCTCCGTGTGGACCTCCACCCATTGGTCCTCTCATTCTTGGAGGTTTATTTGTTGTTTGCTCTGTATTACTCATGTTTGTTACCTCCTTCTATTTCTTGATTTTTTTGTAAATTAAGTTCTTCTTCTGAAAGTTGTGATAATGCAATTTGTTTATATGTTTCATTGTTTTTAATTAATTCTTCATGTGTTCCTTTTCCAACGATTTTTCCATCTTCTAATACTATGATTTGGTCAGCATTTAAGATTGTATTAATTCTTTGTGCTACAATAATTACAGTCTTGTCTTTTGTCTTTTTAGCAAGTTCAGCTCTTAATGTGCTATCTGTTTTAAAATCTAATGCTGAAAAACTATCATCAAATACTAAAATTTCTGGGTCTATTGCTATCGCTCTAGCTATTGATAATCTTTGTTTTTGTCCGCCAGATACATTACTTCCACCTTGTGCTATTGGTTCTTTATATTTTTCTGGTTTTGAATCTATAAACTCTGTAGCTTGTGCAATTTGTGCAGCTTCTATCATTTGTTCATCAGACATATTTGGATTACCATATTTTATATTTGACTCTATTGTTCCTGAGAATAATATTCCTTTTTGTGGTACAAATCCAACTATTTTTCTTAGATCTTTATTTGATATTTCTTTGATATCTACACCATCTATTAAAAGATTTCCTGAAGTTATATCATAAAATCTTGGTATTAAGTTTACTATTGTTGATTTTCCACTTCCTGTGCTTCCTATTATAGCTGTTGTTTCTCCTGGTTTTGCTGTAAATGTTATATCACTTAGAACTTCCTCGTCACTATCTGGGTATCTAAATGATACGTTTTTGAATTCTACTAATCCTTTTTTGTTTGTATCTAATTTTTTAGGTTCTTTGCTTTCTTGTATTGCTTCTTCTGTTTCTAATATTTCATTTATACGATTTGCTGATACTGAAGCTCTTGGTAACATTATTGATACCATTGAAATCATTAAGAAACTCATTACTATTTGCATTGTATATTGAATAAATGCCATCATGTTTCCAACTTGCATTGTTCCATTATCAATTCCATGCGCTCCAACCCAAACAATTAATAGTGAAATTGCATTCATTATCAACATTAAAGTTGGCATCATAAAGCTCATAGCTCTGTTAACAAAAAGATTAGTTTTTGTTAAATCTACATTTGCTTTATCAAATCTTTTTTCTTCTTTTTTCTCTGTGTTAAATGCTCTTATTACAGGTAACCCTGTTAGTATTTCTCTTGCAACTAAGTTTAGTTTATCTATTAATTCTTGTAATTTTTTAAATCTTGGCATTGCAATAATAAATAATGTTGCTACTACGAAAAGAATTGCTAATATTGCTACACCTATAATCCAAGCCATTGAATTATCGCTTTGGCTTAATACTCTTAGAAATCCTCCAATACCTATTATTGGTGCATAAACTAATACTCTGAATAATATTGCTATTAATCCTTGAATTTGTTGAATATCGTTTGTTGAACGTGTTATTAATGATGCTGTACTATATTCTGAAAATTCTTTATTTGAGAATTTTAATACTTTCCTGAATGTTTTTTCTCTTAATGTTTTTGCTAATTTTGCTGCAACTCTTGCTGATAAGCACATAATTGATATTGCTGAAGCCATTATTATAAATGATATTCCAAGCATTTTTAATCCTGAAATAATTATATATTTGTTTTGTAAATTATCTGTGTTTATTCCTATTGCTTTATATTCTTTTTTTACTTGTTGTATTGCTGTTTGTTCTAATATACTATTTTGCATATTGTCTAATTTTTCATTTACTGTTTCTAGCATTTTATCTACTTGTTCTTTTGGCATTTGTTTTATAATATCAATTAATTCCATATTTTGCATTGTTATTTTTTGTTGTTCTGGTATATTTGCTGACATACTTGATAACATTTGCTCTTTCATTGAATTTGCTGTTTCTTCATTTTCTAATGAACTTAACATCATTAAAGGTTTTGTCATCATATTATTTAATTGTGTTTGTTCTTCACTATTTAATTTTTTAACCTCATATAAAGTTTCATTTTCTAATGCTGGGTATTTTTTTACTAATTTTTCATATTCTTTTTCATCTAAATTTTCTTTTGATATTTCTTTATAGTCATTTAAGATCTGTTCATCATCTTCTGTAAATATTAGTAAATTGTCCATTTCGGATTTTCTAATTACTTCTGGTGCTGGATTTTCAATTCCACCACTTTGTATTCCTATATTTACTATTTTTGATGTATAATCTGGTAATGTTAGGTCACCAGCTGCTTGAACTATTAATAATAATACTATTGCTATTACTGATAGCCATGACTCCTTTAAATTTTTTAATACTTTTAGCATTTTTTCCTCCTTATTTTATACATTTATTTTAACTTTTTTATTGTTTTAATATTCCATATTTTAGATATTCTATTTGTTTTAAATATTCCTCTCTTGCCTTTTCTTTTGAGTCATATTTAAATCTCATAACTATTGCTTTTGCAGTTATTGTAAATAGAATTTTTTCAACAGTTTCTAAATCTTCCTTTGAATTTATTCTTAATTTACTTGTATCTATGTATTCATAAAAATCTTTAATTTTTTTAGGTTTTTCCTCTATGAATTTTTTGAAAATTTTGCTATCTTCACTTGTTTTTAAATTTTCAAATATTTTTTTATATAATTTAATATCTTCTTCTTTAGCAAAATTATTTTCCATGCAGTCATACATAGATATAAATATTTTAAAAATGTCTCCGTTTGCTTCTATTATATTATTTTTTATTTCTTTATTCATTTGCTTAAAATGTTTATTTAATATAAAACCGAAGTAAATCTTCTTTACTTTCAAAATATTGATAAAAACTACCACGTGCAATTTCTGCATTTTCTACAATATTTTTTATTGACACTTCTTCTATTGGAACTCTTTCAAATTCTTTTTGAGCAGCTTTTATTATTTTTTCTTTTTTCTCGTTTGGAAGTTTTAAAAATGTTTCTTTTGGCATATTAATCACCACCTTTAAATTAACAAATAAATAATGACACCGTGTCATATATTATATGTGACACAGTGTCATTTGTCAATAATTTAAATGTGAATTTTTTGTGAACTTTTATAAAATCTCTTTTAATTGCTCTAATTTATTAATTATTATATAACCATTTTTTTCTTCGTAGTCAGGTGTTTCATTAGGATTATAATAGACAGCTTTTAGTCCAGCATTTATTGCTCCATTTATATCTCTTTCTAAGCTATCACCTATCATTATACATTCTGCTGGTTTATTATCTGCAATAGCATTTACAAATGCTTCTTTAAATGGTTTTCTATTTGTTTTTTCTGCTGAATATACTCGTGAAAAATATTTATTTATATCTAATATTTCTAACCTATTTATTTGTTCTTTTGCAAACCAATCTGTTAAAATAACCATTTCATATTTATTATTTAAATACTTTAATGTATCTTTTACACTATCTTCAATCTTTTCTGGAACACAATTCCCCCATCTTTCAAGAACTTTGTTCATAAATTTAATTGGGTATTGTTTTTTCATATGATTGTTTATATAGTCTAACATTAATTTTTTGTCAAATCTATAATTGACTTTTTCGTATTCAGAAAATGCTTTTCTTATTTCTTTATATTCTTGTTCTGTATATTGTATATTTAATTCATCTAATGTTTTTTCTATTTCTTTATCATATTCACTTTCCCATGGAATTAGTGTATTGTCTATGTCAAATATTACTCTTTTTATCATGTTTTCTCCTGTTTTATATAATTACATTTTTCTAAATACACCACATACTTTACCTAAAATTTCACAAGTTGGAACTATTATTGGGTCCATTGTGCTATTTTCTGGTTGTAATCTTATATGGTCTGTTTCTTTGTAGAATGTTTTTACTGTAGCCTCATCTTCTATTAATGCTACTACTATTTCTCCATTGTTTGCATTACTTTGTTTTCTAACTAATATGTAATCCCCATCTAAAATTCCTGCTTCAATCATACTTTCTCCTCTAACTGTAAGCATAAAGCAATCTGAATTTCCTACAAAGTCTATTGGAATTGGGAATGTATCTGTTACATTTTCTACTGCTAATATTGGCATACCTGCAGTTATTTTTCCAACAACTGGAACTTCTACTAATTCTTTTTGTGTGTAAAAGTCTTTTGTTGATGTTTTCTTTGATTCTCCTGTTGCTCCTTTTAACAAACGTAATGTTCTTCCTTTTTTATCTTGTTTTTTAATATATCCTTTTTCTTCTAATTTTGCTAAATATCCATGTACTGTTGCTGTAGAGCTTAGACCTACAGCTTTTCCTATTTCTCTTACTGATGGTGGGTAACCAACTGTCATTATTTGTTTTTCGATAAATTTTAATATTGATTTTTCTCTATTACTTAATTCTGGTTTTTTTCTTGGCATTTTTATCACTCCATTTCGATTTTTTAACATCATATCATACAAACAAAAAAATGTCAAACATAAATTTGGTTTTTTTTAATTTTCTCTACTATATGAATTGAGTGAGAAGAATGTTAAGTTTTTTATAACCTCTTTATTGCATTTCTTGCCATTTCATCACACCTATTGTTAAATTCATTATCACTATGACCTTTTACTTTTATAAATTTCACCTTATGTTTTTGAGTCATTATATATATTTCTTCCCAAATTTCTTTATTTTTGACAGGTTCTTTACTTGAGTTTTTCCAGCTATTTTTTTGCCATCCGTAAATCCAACCTTGGTTAAATCCATTTACTAAATATGCACTATCACTATATAATTCTACTTCACATGGAAATTTTAAAAGTTTTAAAGCTTCTAATGCTGCTGTTAATTCCATAACATTATTTGTTGTGTCTTTTTTTCCTCCTGAAATTTCTTTTTTGGTATCTTTATACATTAAAATTGCACCCCAGCCACCTGGTCCAGGATTCCCAGAACAAGCACCATCTGTATATATAATTACTTTTTCCATAAAACCACTTCCTTGTATTTTTTTACTATTTATGATATTATATCAATGTAATAAAAAATAAACAAGAGTTTTTTGAAAGGATGGTAATTTTATGAGTAAAGTTTTAGGAATTGTTGCTGAATACAATCCATTCCACAATGGTCATTTATATCATTTAAATGAATCCAAAAAATTAACTGGTGCAGATTATACAATTGCTATTATTGGTGGTAGTTTTACACAACGTGGTTCTACTTCTTTAATTGACAAATGGTCTAAAGCTAAAATGTCTCTTTTAAATGGTGTTGATTTAGTAATTGAACTTCCTGTTTTATATGCTACATCAAGTGCTGAAAACTTTGCTGATGGAGCTATTAAAATTTTAAACTCTTTGAATATAGTAGATTATATTTCTTTTGGAGCCGAAACATCAAATGTAGCTATTTTAGATAAATTTGCTGATGTTTTATATAATGAACCAAAAGAATATCAAAATCTTCTTGCACATGAATTAAAAAAAGGCATATCTTTTCCTAAAGCTCGAGAAAATGCTTTATTAATGTATATAAATGATATTAGAAATTCAGTTAATGTTTTATCTTCTCCTAATAATATTTTAGGAATTGAATATTTGAAAGCTTTAAAAAAATATAATAGTAATATACAACCTATTGCTATTTCTAGACGAGAAGCAGATTACAATAGTACAAGTTTTTCTAATGATATAGCTAGTGCAACAGCTATAAGGAATTTAGTTAATAATAAAAGTTTTGATATTATTAATAACTTACTTCCTATTTCTTCTTTAGAAATTCTAATGGAAGAAATTAGAAATGGCCATATGGTTATTGGATTATCTGTTTTTGAAAAAGAAATTATTTATAATTTAAGAAAAATGAGTATTGATGAAATTAGAAATTTACCTGATGTTTCTGAAGGACTTGAATTTGCAATTAAAAAAGCTGCTAATTCTTGTAATAGCATTGTCGAATTTTTAAATATTGTTAAATCTAAAAGATATACTTCAACAAGACTTCAACGTATTCTTTTATATACTTTACTTGGAATTAGTAAAAAAGATATGGAGATTTCTAAAAAAACTTTACCTTATGTTCGTGTCTTAGGTTTTAACGATAATGGTAAAAATTTAATTTCTGAAATTTATAGTCGTAATCCAAAAATTAATATTATTACTTCTGTTAAGAAGTTTTTAGATAATAATTCTAATAAGAATTTAAGACGTATGCTTGATATTGATATTTTTTCTACCAATGTTTTTACTATTGGATTTGAGTATGATTCTTTGAATAATTTGGATTTTACTAATGGAATTATTAAAATTTAATAAAATAAAAAGGACTGATGAAAATGGCATTTGATGGAATTGTAACAAAAGCAATAACCACAGAAATTACTCCCCTTTGTGGAGCAAGAATAGATAAAGTTTTTGAACCTAATAAAAATGAAATTATATTAGGTTTATATTTAAATGGCTGTAACTATGCATTAAATATATGTATAGAAGCCCAAAATTGTAGACTAAACTTAACAACACATTCAAAACCCAATCCTCAAGTTGCACCTAATTTCTGTATGCTACTTAGGAAAAATTTAATTGGATTGAAACTAAAAAATATTATAACTTTTGATTTAGAAAGATTAATTATTTTAGAATTTGAAGGTTTTGATGAATTAGATGATATTATTTCTAAAAAGTTAGTTATTGAATTAATGGGAAAACACAGTAATATCATATTACTTGATGATAATAATGTAATTATTGATAGCTTAAGACATATAAAAGAAATTGATGAAAATTATAGAGATATTTTACCACATACCAAATATACATTTCCAACTTCAGATAAAGATAATTTTCTAGAATTGTCAAATTTTGAAGCTTTCTTTAATATTATAATTTCTAATTTTCCAGATATTTTAGAAGCAAATAATATAAATGATTTAGCAAATCAAATATCTTCTACTTTTAATGGAATTAGTAAAAGTTTTATAAATTCTATAATTAACAAATATCAAATAGAGAAAGTTGATAAATCAAATTTAGAAATAATATTTAATTATATAAACACTATTATAAATAATATTGGAACTGATAATTTATCTTTCGAAAGCATCAAAAACAAAGATGATATTATAAAAGATTATTTTTTAACCACTAAGAAAAATTCTGAGGCTTTTAATCTAAATTTCTATATAGACGATTTTTATTATTCAAAGGAAACAAATGAAAATTTTAAAAATTATAGAAATTCTTTATTAAAACTTGTTTTAGATACCTTGAAAAAATATAATAAACGTTTAGAACATATCAATCAAAAATTAAAAGAATGTGATAATATGGACAAATATAGAATTGGGGGTGAATTGATAACTGCTAATCTTTATAGAATTCCTAACAAAAATGTAGATATGGTAGAAGTTGAAAATTATTATGACAATAATAATTTGATTACTATAAAATTAGATAAAAAATATTCTCCTAGCATAAATGCAAAACGTTTCTTTAAAAAATATTCTAAATTAAAAAATGCTTTGGAAATTGTAAGTGTTCAAAAAATTGATACTTTAAATGAACTTGATTACATTGAAAGTGTTGTTTATGAACTTGAAAATTCTACTTCTGTTAATGAACTTGTTGATATTTTTGAAGAAATCTCTGAAAATGATATTTTTAAAGAAAGAACCTCCAAATATAAAACTAAAAAGAAATCCAAAATTAAAAAATCAAGTTTAACTAAAAATAAAGATGTTTCATTTAATCCTATTAAATATAATGTTGATGGTTATACTGTTTTAGTTGGAAGAAATAACAAGGAAAATGATTATTTAAGTTTAAAATTTGCAAATAAAAATGATTTATGGTTTCATACAAAAGATATTCATGGTAGCCACACTATATTAAGAATTGATACTTCTAAGCCTTTACCTGATAATGATATTTTGGTTAAAGTTGCTAAAATTGCTGCATTACATAGTAAGGCAAAAAATTCTTCAAATGTCCCTGTTGATTATTGTGAAGTACGTTTTGTTAAAAAGCCATCTGGTTCTAAACCTGGCATGGTTATTTATACTAATAACAAAACTTTAAATGTAACGCCTTAATTGTTGACATTATGTATATTTACTTGTATAATAATTATGTAACAAATGTTTTTGGATTAAGAAACGGAGGACTACTATGCTTGACAAAAAATACTTCATCAATAAAGATGGTGCTGTATCAAATGAAGCTACTAACTACTACAACAATATTGTAGCATATGCTAAACGGCATGATTTAAGAAACACCCTTGCTGCTGTAGACTTAGCGGCATATTTACATTATGGAGAATATAGAGATGGTGGCCAACCATATATTATTCATCCACTCGAAGCAACTCATTACCTTATTTTATTAAATGTAAAAAATCCTATTCTTGCAATGAATTCGGATAAATTACATAATAAAAAATTAGCTAAGGAAGCTACAAAAAGCGAATTAGATATTTTACTTGCATCAATGTTACTTCATGATACTTTAGAGGACTGTGAGAAAAAATTGCCTGAAAAAGGTGCTGAATTTGAAACAAAATATAATCTACATCCAGATGTTTTTAAATTTGTTTCAATTCTTACCAAACATAAAGATTCACCTGGTTATACTCTTGACGGGTATTACGAACAAATTGGGAACTGTTGGCAGACTTCTATAATGAAGATTGCTGATAGAGTTAGCAATTGTTCAACTATTGACGCTTTTAACAAAAAGCGCATGGAAAAGTATGTTAGAGAAATTGTTACATATTTCTATCCAATGATTTCAAAGACAAAAAATCAATATCCCGATTTTTCAAGAATCCTTACAATTATGAAATTTTTGATTGTATCGATTAGTGAATCTGTTGCATCCGTATTAAATTTGGATGGTATAATAAATGATGATGTTAATTATTTAAAGACTTTTTTCTTTATAAAGGGCTTCGCTGTAGCAAAGTCTATGTCAAATACACTTGAAGCTTTACCTCTTGCAGAATCATATTATAAGGATTTTAAAAGAAAAAGTGGAGACGCATTTATTATACACCCTTTACGAGTGTGTTCGTATTTAATTGCCTTGAAGATTGATAGTGATAACATTTGTGCAGCTGCATTATTACATGAAATTATCAAAAAATGTAATCTACCATATCATGGAGCAGAATTAATTGCTGACAAACATTTGAAGCCATGTATATTAGATTATATTAGAGTTATGGCAAACTCTGAAAATTATCCGTTGGATTTATATTACAAAACTCTAAGTCAGTATCCAGAAGTTATGCTTTTGAAACTTTCTAACAGGGCTCACACCTGTACAACATTGATAAACTCATCTGATAATGAAATTAAAAAATATGTTGATGAGTGTGAAACTTATATCTATCCTCTATGTGAATATGGTATAAAACATTATCCTGAATATTCTAATAGTATTCAGATTATGTATTACCAAATTCGTTCTTTGTGTAATATTGCAAGAAGTTTACGGCTTCATGATTAGTATTAAGTCTTTCTAGAATTCTAAAAAATAAAAGGCTGGTATTTTCAGCCTTTTATTTTATTTTTTCTTTTATTCTAACTAAAGTATTCAAAGCATCAATTGGTGTTAATTCATTTAAATTAACTTTATCAATTTCGTGCGCAATTTCTGCTAATTTATAATTAAACATATCAAATTGACCTTCTACTGCCTTTTTACTTTCTTTTTCTTGTTTCTTTCCAGTCAAGATATTTTTTCTTTCTAATCCTCTTAATATTTCATCTGCTTTTTGTGTAACAGCTTTAGGTACACCTGCTAAACGAGCAACGTGAATACCGTAACTTTCGTCTGTTCCACCTCTTAAGATTTTTCTTAAAAAGATTATGTCTTCACCTTTTTCCTTGACAGCTATGTTGTAATTTTTAACCCCATCTAATTTTTCTTCTAGTTCTGTTAATTCGTGATAATGTGTAGCAAATAATGTTTTTGCACCGCATTTTTCTTTGTCTGCTATATATTCTGCTACTGCCCAAGCTATTGAAAGTCCATCATAAGTTGATGTTCCTCTTCCTATTTCATCTAATATTACCAGACTATTTTGTGTTGCTTCTTTAAGTATTGTTGCAACTTCCATCATTTCTACCATAAATGTACTTTGCCCCATACTTAAATCATCTGATGCACCAACTCTTGTAAAGATTTTATCTACTACACCTATTTTTGCTGATGTTGCTGGAACGAATGAGCCTACTTGAGCCATTAGTGTTATTAATGCAACTTGTCTCATATATGTAGATTTACCAGCCATATTAGGCCCTGTTATGATTGATAATCTATTTTCTTCTTTATCTAGATATGTATCATTTTCTACAAAACATCCTGCTCCTAACATTTTTTCTATTACTGGATGTCTTCCACCTTTAATATCTAATACTCCAGAATCATCAACTTCTGGCTTACAATAATTTAAGTCTTCTGCTACTGTCGCAAAAGATGCAAGTACATCTAATGTTGATACAATATTTGCTGATTTTTGTAGTCTTTTTACATTTTTAGCTATTTCTTCTCTAATTTTTGTAAAAGCATTATACTCTAAGTTTACAACTTTTTCTTCTGCTCCAAGTATTTGATTTTCTAAGTTTTTTAATTCTTCTGTTATGTATCTTTCTGCATTTGTTAGTGTTTGTTTTCTTATAAATCTTTCTGGAACTTGGTCTAAATATGATTTTGTAACTTCTATAAAATAGCCAAATACTTTATTAAATCCAACTTTTAAGTTTTTGATTCCAGTTTTTTCTCTTTCTTCAGCCTCTAATTGTATAATCCAATTTTTACCTTCTGTTGTTGCTGTCTTTAATTTATCTATTTCTTCATCATAACCTAATTTTATTATTCCACCATCTTTTACAGTCATTGGTGGATCTTCTACTATTGATTTTTCTATAAGTTCATAAATGTCTTGTAATTCATCTAAATTTTCGTATAAATCTTTTAACATATTAGATTTACAATTTGTTAAAACTTTTTTTACTTCTGGTAATTTTGATAATGAATTTTTTAGTGTAATCATATCTCTTGCATTTGCATTACCATATGCCATTTTTCCTGCTAGACGTTCAATGTCATATACTTTCTTTAGATTTTCTACAACATCTCCTCTTAGGATAATATCATCTTTTAATTCTTGTACAGAGTCTAGTCTTCTATTAATTTCTAATGTATCTATAAGTGGGTCATTTAGCCATCTTCTTAAAGCTCTTCCCCCCATTGATGTTGATGTTTTATCAAGTACCCATAAAAGAGTTCCTTTTTTAGATTTATCTCTCATTTTTTCAGTAATTTCAAGGTTTCTTCTTGCATTTATATCTAAAGACATATATTTTGAAATATTGTAAACTGTTATTTTATTAATATGCTCAAGTGTAGTCATTTGAGTTTGTTCAATATATTCTATCAATGCATTTATTGAACATACTGCTAATGTTTTTTCTTCAATATTTTTTATTTCTTGTTGGTTACTATCAACAAAGTTAAATCTATATTTTATTTTTTCTGCATCGTCTGTAAAGAACTTATCATTAAATCTTGTAATATATGCATCAAATCTTTCTTTTATCTTGTTCATTTCTTCTTGACAATTTGACATCATACTATTTATTACAAGTTCTGATGGCATATATCTTGCAATTTCATCTAATACTAATGGAAAATTTTGATTATCTTTTATTTCTGCAGAATAAAATTCACCTGTTGAAATATCACATACACTAATTCCAAAGTATATTCCAGATTTAAAAATTGACATTATGAAGTTATTTTTTCTTTCTTCTAGCATATTACTTTCTACTACAGTTCCTGGTGTTACAACTCTTATAACACCTCTTTTTACTATTCCTTTTGCGGTTTTGGGGTCTTCTAATTGTTCACATATTGCAACTTTATAACCTTTTGCAATTAATCTTGATATATATATTTCAGCAGCATGATGTGGTATTCCACACATTGGAGCTCTTTCTTCTTGTCCGCAATCTTTTCCTGTTAGTGTTAATTCTAGCTCTCTTGATGCTGTTATTGCATCATCAAAGAACATTTCGTAAAAATCTCCTAGTCTATAAAATAAGATGCAGTCTTTATATTGTTCTTTTGTTTCAAGATATCTTTGCATCATTGGTGAAAATTCTGCCATTTTTATTTCCTCCTTCAAGCGCTGTCATGTCAAAAAAGGGCGTCCCCGTTGACAGCATTATAAAATTTTTCCTTTTAAATACCACATATGTTCAGAAACAACTTTAATTTCAGCCATTTTTCCAATCAAACTCTTATCACCTTCAAAAATAACAACTTTATTACTATCAGTTCTACCTGTAAGCATATCATCATTGTTTTTACTTGTTCCTTCAACTAAAACTTTTTGTATTGTTCCAACATACTTTTGATTATTTTCAGCTATTTGACTTTCAACTAAAGCTTTTAATTTATCAAATCTTATATGTTTTTGCTCTTCTGGTACTTGGCTTTCCATTCTATTCCCTGGTGTTCCAACTCTTCTTGAATAAATAAACATATATACTTGTTCAAATTTTACTTTTTCTACAACATCTAATGTATCTTCAAACTCTTCGTCTGTTTCTCCTGGGAAACCAACTATTATATCTGTTGATAGTGTTAAACCAGGTATTCCTGCTTTCATTTTTTCTACTAAATTTAAATATTGTTCTTTTGTATATTTTCTATTCATTTCTTTTAGGACTTTTGTATTTCCAGATTGTAATGGCAAATGTACTAATTTACACACCTTTTCACAGTCTGCTATTGCTTTTATTACATCATCAGTAAAATCCTTTGGATGAGGTGATACAAATCTTATTCTTTCTATACCATCTATTTTATTTACAGCTCTTAATAGTGTTGCAAAAGAATTTACACCTTCATACTCTTCAAATTCTATTCCTTTTTCACGTTCTACTCTTAAATATGAATTTACGTTTTGTCCTAATAAAGTTATTTCTTTATAACCTTGTTTTGCAAGTTCTCTTACTTCTTCTATTATTGCTCTTGGCTGTCTACTTCTTTCTCTACCACGTACATATGGTACTATACAATAACTACAGAAGTTATTACATCCATTCATAATTGTTACAGATGCTTTTATGCTACTATCTCTTTTTATTGGTAAGCCTTCATATACTTTTCCATCTATGTCTAATATGTCTTCTAGTTTTGTTTTGTTTTCTATAACTTCATATAAATCTTGTGGAAACTTATGTAATGTATGTGTTCCAAAGATTATGTCAGTATATGGGTAACTTTCTTTTATTTTATCTGTTATATGTTTTTCTTGCATCATGCAACCACCAATTGCTATTATAGTTCCACGTTCTTCTTTTATTTTTTTCAATTCTCCAAGTTTACCAAATAACTTGTCTTCCGCATTTTCTCTTACACAACATGTGTTAAATAATGCTAAATCCGCTTCTTTTTGATTTTCTGTTTTGGTATAACCCATTTCTTCTAACATACCGCACAATTTTTCTGAATCGTTTTCATTTAATTGACATCCCATTGTTAGTATACTATATTTTAAATTTTTATTTTCGTTTATTTTTTTTACTTTCTCTATATATTCTTTTTGTAAGTTAATTTCTTCTATCTCTTTTATTTTTTCCACGTGAGTTCCTCCTATTTTTTATGCTACTATTTTATTACATTTTGTCGTATTTTGCAAGTTTAAAGGCAAAAAAATAAAGTAGCTTTTTGCTACCTCATTCTTATGCAAGACCATATTTCTTTTTAAATTTATCTGCTCTACCACCAGCTGTTTCTTGTCTTAAATTTCCTGTCCAGTATGGATGACATTTTGAACAAACATCAACCTTTATATCTGTTTTTGTTGAACCAACTTCTAAAACGTTACCACATGCACATGTGATTGTTGTTTGGTTATATGTTGGATGTATTCCTTCTTTCATTTATTTTCACCTCTTTTTCGTTTTTAATAACATGACTGTTTTTTATAATAACATATTTTTAAAATTATTTCAAGTATTATTTTGATTTTTCTTTGTTCTCTTGACTAAATATATACTGTGCTGATTGTAACATTTCTTTGTTTAATGATAATTTATGTACTAATTTGTTCATTACATTAAATACACAGGCTATTATTAATATTAACATTCCAATTTTTTTCCAGTATTTTTTTAGCATGATTTTTTCTCCTTTTTAAATAATACATTATTATTATACTTTTTTTTGATTAAATTGTCAACAAAAAATCACCTTTTCGACATTTTTCTTTTCTATAAGTTCATAAACATCTTTATTATTTTTAACATCTTCAATATTTTTACCATGCATTGTAAATAATCCTTTTACACCAGAATTTAAAGCATATTTTATTGCTAATATATCTTCTTTACTTCCTATTTCATCACAGGCAATTACTTGTGGTGCCATTGACCTTATAAGCATATGTATTCCTTTATCTTTACTTACATTTTCTATAACATCAGTTCTAACTCCAATATCATTTTGAGGAATTCCTTTATAACAAGCGGCTATCTCTCCTCTTTCATCAACAACACCGCATATTCATACCTCTAAAATTTATTTCTTTTATTCCATTACTCAAAATCCTTATTAAATCTCTTAATATTGTTGTTTTTCCTTTTCCTGGTGGTGCTACTATTATTGTGTTAAATATTGTCTCATTTTCTTTATCTATTACTTCTCTTAAAATATTTGTACTGCAATTTATTATTTCTCTTGCTATTCTAAAATTTAAGCTTGATATGTATTTTACATTTATGATTTTTCCATTTTCTATTACACATGAACCAGCTATTCCAACTCTATGTCCACCTTTTACTGTTATAAAACCCTCACATATTTGATTTTTGTATGCATATATAGAATTTTCACAAAGTCTTTCTAACATTTGTAATATTTCTGATTGCGATACCGTATATTCTAACAATATATCTTGTTCTCTCAATTTTAATATAATTTGTCTTCCAACACGTATTCTTATTTCTTGCAACCTGTCCCAAATTATTGGATTTTGTTTAAATATATTTGATAAGTTTTCATATAAAGAATTTGGAAAATATCTTAAAATTTCATCTGGATTTTTCATTTGTAATTCCTTTCTTTTTTATATATTATATGCTTCATTTTATGCATATATACTCTTTTTTAGGTTAAACTATAATTGGTGATTAATGTGAAAAATAAATTATGGATTTTTGGTATTTTAATTTTAATTGTAATTGTTATTTGCGGAATAGTATATTTCTATAATAATAAAGGAAAGGACAATAATTCTAGATATCAAGCTGATAGAGCTTCACAAAATTCTTCTGTTAATAATTCAAATTCAGATTATAATTCTTCCAAAAATAATGTAACAGTACAAATAGAAAACAAAACTGAAAATCAAGTTGAAAATAAAACTCAAACTACTCCAGCTCCTGCTCAAGAAGAAATTGTAGCAACTTTTACAACTAAAATTTATAATAAAGATAGTGCTAGACAAAATAATATAAAAATAACTTGTAATACTTTGAATAATTCTATAGTTAGAAATGGCACAACTTTTTCTTTTTGTGATACAATAGGGCCTGCAACAAGTGAAAAAGGCTACCAAAAAGCTGATATTTTTGATAAAGAAGGTCATAAGAAAAAAGGATTAGGTGGCGGTAATTGCCAAGTTAGCACAACTTTGTATAATGCTGTTCTTAAAACTCCTAATATGACTGTTATAGAAAGACATGAACATAGTAATAAAGTTCCTTATATTTCTAAGGGTAAAGATGCTGCTGTTGCTTATGGAGGCTATGATTTAAAATTTAGAAATGATGCTGGTTTTGATATTATGATAAAAACTGAAGCCACTGCTTCAAATATTACTGTGTCTTTAATAAAATTATAAAAAGTAGTTCTTTTTTGAACTACTTTTCAACTATAATTGCATTTGGTAAATATCTTTCTCCTATTGGAGTTGAAGTTTTATTTACTACTTTTCCATTATAATACATTGTTGCTGAAGAACCTCCATCTAAATTAGCGGCATTGTAAGCATCGTATCTATTAAATATGTTTTGTAATTCTAATAGATTTGTTCCTATACTATAACCTGGTTGTCTTCCATCAATAACTACAAATATAAATGTTCCATCTTTTCTTTGACCAATTGCCATTCTTGGATGAATTCCACCTGAGTTTGAATTTTTTATTTGATTTTTTCCATTTACTATTATAAAAGGTCCAAATTCAACTGCTGATTGTATTCCAGCATTTAGAGCTTCTTGATATGTATATTTTTCAAGTACCAATTTTCCTTCATTACTTAACCCTATAAAACTATATCTACTGTTTTTATTTCCATATAATAATTTTTTATTTATTATTGTTGCATCACACAAAAGATTTCCTGCGCCAACGCCTCCATCATCAGCAAAACCTCCTGCATTTATTCCTGCGATAGCATTATTTTCTTTTACTATTTGACTTAATTTTGTTCCTCTTGATGATTTTCTAGCATCTACATATTTTACTTTTGTTGGATTTTTTACTATCATTACATAACCAACATAATTAGTTCCCTTTATTTTTTCAACAGTGATATTTTCTTCTTCTTTTTGTTCTTTTGCATAGTCTATATTTATCTCATTTGAATTTGAATCTTCATTATTTTGTACTTCTAGGTTAGATAATATTTCTTGAATTTCTTCATCAGATAAAAACCAAGTTGCTAAATATTGATGGTTCATTGTTGACATTGCAGTTTCTACCCATAATTCTTTATATTTTTGGAATAATGAAGTTTTAAAAAATAAAAATATGAATAGTACAAAAAGTATTATTAATCCAATTATTATTTTTAGGACTAATAATAATTTTTGTTTTAATGTTTTTTTCTTTTTTCTTCTTTTCTTCGTTTTATTACTATTGTTATTTTGATTATTATTTCCATTATTGCCTGATTCGAAATTTGTCTTTTGTTCTTCTTCATGCAATTTGTATTCATTATTTAATATTACATTTGTCATTGTATCTAAATCTTGCATTTTTATTCCTTCTTTGTTTTATTAATTTGTATTGATTTATTTATTTCTGCTCCTAAAAATAATGTGTAAAAACAAGAATAAGTCCACATCATTATAAGCATTAATGTTGTTAAACTTCCATAAGTTATTGAAAATCCTTTAAATATATCTAAGTATTTTGCAAATACAAAAGAAACTACATTAAGTGATATTGCTCCAAATATTGCCCCTGGAATTTGACTTTTAAAAGTCATTTTGTTTTTAGGCATAAATTTGTATAAAAATAAGAATATTATAAATGTTGCAAAAATAAATGTAAGTTCTGTTACTACACTTGATAAAAGTGTGTAGTTTTCAAATCCACCAAAATATTTTTTTACTATTGATATTAAACTATCTCCAAATACTAAGAAAGTTAGTCCGAGTACAATTATAACTATAAATATAATTGTTTGCAATAGTGACATCAATTTTAAATAAATAACAGATTTTTTCTTTTTACCATCTATTTTAAACACTTCGTATAATCCCTTCATTAAGGCATATAAGCCTTTTCCAGCAGACCATAATACAAATATAATTGATATTGAAATTGTTCCTATAGATTTTGAATATACTTCTCTTACGATATCTAGAACAAAACCACTCATAGTTGCTGGTATTATTTTTGATATTGCATCAAATAAGGTTTGTTGCTCAATATTTGTATATTGTATTAAAGTTATTAGTAATATAACAAATGGTATAAATGATAATATTGTGTAATATGAACATTGAGCAGAATATTCACTTATATGGTCTTTTTCCATATTTGACATTACTTCTTTAAAAATTTTTGTTATTTTCTCTTTCATAATACTTCCTTTTATTTATCATTCTCTTTATGTTCTTCTATTTTTTCATCAATTTTTTGTTTTAAATTTTCTCTTTGCTTTTGAACATTTTCTTTTATTTCTTCTTGGCTAGCTCTTACTTGTTCTTTTATTTTTTCTCTTTTCTCTTTTATTTTTACTTTTACAGCTTGTATTCTAGGGTATGCATTTAAGAATCTTCTATGTAGTATAGATTTGTTCATTAATATTTCTTTTACTTTCTTTGTTATTTCTTCTGTATTGTCTAATTCTTTTCCTACTTTCTTTGTTGTTGAACTTAATGATGTTATAACTTTTCCTGATATTATATTATCTATTAAGTATATTACTAAAATAGTCCAAAATAGTCCATTTAACCATACTTCTGGTAAACTTTCTATATGTTTTATTAAAAATGGATTTGATACATACATTATGAATAATCCTAATAAACCAAATGGTATTATTGTATTTAAACATACTCTTCCGTTTATATTAAATTTTCTTTGGCTATAGTCCCACCATCTTGCATGATAAATTTTTTCCATAAAATAACTTGTTAAATATTCAAGTGTTCCACATACTAATATTGCCATAATAAATAATACAAATGGATCGTTTGTATATCTATTTAATAAAAATGTTATTAATATTGCTCCTGTTCCATATATTGGGCAATATGGTCCTACTAAAAATCCTCTATTTATAAATCTTTTATATTGAATTAATTTTCCTGTTACTTCCATACACCATCCTATAAATGAATATAGCATGAATAGTAAAAAATATACTCTTATATCTATTCCAAATATTACCATAATATTTCATTGCTCCTTTCTATATTTCTATTCTGTCTGTAAATTTGTCTTTTACTAATTCTTTTAGTAAATCATTTTCTGGCTTTTCTAGTTTCTCATCATCATTTACAATCTTGATTGCCGCTTCTTGTGCCAATTTTAAGATATCTATATCTGTAAACAAGTTTGCAATTTTAAAATCTGGTATACCATGTTGATTTGTTCCAAAGAAATCTCCTGAACCTCTTAATTCTAGGTCTTTTTGTGAAATTACAAAACCATCATTTGTCTGAGTCATAATCTTCATTCTTTCTCTTGTATTTTTGCCTTTTCCTTCATATTTTAAAATACAATAAGATTGATATTCTCCACGTCCAACTCTTCCTCTTAATTGATGTAATTGAGCTAGTCCAAATCTTTGCGCATCTTCTATTACCATTATACTTGAATTTGGCACATCAACTCCAACCTCAATTACTGTTGTTGATATTAGTATGTCTATTTCTCCATTTTTAAATCTTTCCATTATATCATCTTTTTCTTTTTGTTTCATTTTTCCGTGAATGTACTCTATTCTATAATTTGGAAATACTTCTGTTTTGCATTTTTCATATAAACTTATTACAGATTGTAAATCATTTTCTTCACTTTCTTCTACTAATGGACATACTATATATGCTTGTCTTCCTTCATCTACTTGTTTTCTTACAAAGTTATTCACTCTATCTTCTAAGTCTTTTGTTACTGCAAAAGTTTCTATTTTCTTTCTATTTGGTGGTAATTCATCTATTACTGAAATATCCAAATCTCCATATAATATAAGTGCTAAGGTTCTTGGTATTGGTGTTGCAGACATTACTAAAACATCTGGATTTTCTCCTTTTTGTGCCATAGTTGTTCTTTGTTTTACCCCAAAACGATGTTGCTCATCTGTAACAACTAGTCCTAAATTTTTAAAAGTCACATTTTCTTCAAGCATTGCATGTGTTCCAATTAATATGTCTATTTCTCCATTTTGTAATTTTTCTAATATTTCTGTTTTTTTCTTTTTTGTTATTCCAGAAATTAATAATTCACATCTTATATCAAATTTTTTTAATATTTTTTGAAAATTTTCTAAATGCTGTGTTGCAAGTATTGCAGTTGGTGCAAGTACAGCTACTTGATAGCCTGATTTAACTGCTTTATATGTAGAAATCATTGCTACTACTGTTTTTCCAGAACCAACATCACCTTGCAATAATCTGTTCATGGATTTGTCTTGCTCCATATTTTTATCTATTTCTTCTAATAC